>Ga0209118_1000127_pt1 | contig 53037 bp, 55 predicted proteins | sample BlaSpr_A8_Ref_M1_FD_187988 | JGI IMG/M metagenome (GOLD analysis project Ga0209118, IMG submission 187988) | Forest soil microbial communities from Thunder Bay, Ontario, Canada - Black Spruce, Ontario site 2_A8_Ref_M1 (SPAdes) (version 2) | ecosystem: Environmental > Terrestrial > Soil > Boreal... | reverse complement strand
CGATGAGTACGTCGCGTATTTTCTGCGTGCCGACGTCGACTCCTGGGACATCCTGCACGCTCAAGACGCGATCAGCGCCAACGCACTGATCGCACTGCGGGAGCGTGGTCTGATTCAAGGCTTCGTGCGCACCGTGCATCACCTCGACCAATTTGACGATCCGCAGCTCATGGCTTGGCAGAGGCGCGGCTTCGCGCAGGCAAGCCGCGTCCTGTGCGTGAGCCGGACCTGGTGCGACTTGCTGGCGCGGGAACATGGGATTCAAGCGACGCTGGTGCCAAACGGCGTCGATCAACGGCGTTACTCGCCTGAACCCGATGACAGCGACGCGCGCGTGCGCCGGCGCTACGGTCTCGAGCGTGGCGGGCCGGTGCTGCTGGCGGTGGGTGGGATCGAAGCACGCAAGAACACGTTGCGCCTGCTCGCGGCGTTCGTGCAAGTACGCAACGTCTTGCCTGATGCGCAACTGGTGATTGCGGGAGGCGCCAGCCTGTTGGATCACGCGTCCTACCGAGAAGGGTTTGATGCAGCGGTGCGGGCGGCAGGGCTGGCGGTCGGCCCCGGACTGCCACTGGTGCTGACTGGAACCGCAGCGGACGAAGATATGCCCGCGCTTTTCCGTTGCGCCGACACGCTGGTGTTCCCCTCGGTGAGGGAAGGCTTCGGCTTGGTCGTGCTGGAGGCAATGGCGAGCGGAACGCCGGTCGTGGTATCACGCATTGCGCCCTTCACCGAGTACCTCACCGACCAGGATTGCGTTTGGTGCGATCCGCTCGACATCGAATCGATTGCCCGTGCCATTCGCACGGCGTGCACGCCTGCCGCGACCGAACGTCTAAGCCACGCCGGGCATGCTGTATGCCGGCGCTTCTCGTGGCAGACCTCAGCCCGGTGTCACGTGGAAATATACTCTGCTTTCATCGGTGCAGGCTCGGGGGCGCGAACCGAAGGAAGGAATGCCCGGTATGCCTGAAATGCTTTTCAGTATTCGTTGGCCCGACGGCACGCGACAACGCTGCTATTCGCCTTCGCTCGTCATCAAGGACTTCTTTACCCCAGGCGAATCCTACCCGTTGGCGGATTTTGTGAGCCGCAGCCAGATGGCCCTGGAGACTGCCAGTGCACGGGTACGAAAAAAGTACGGCTACGGTTGTGCTCATGCCTTGGCGCAACTAGCGGACATCGCGCAAATGGCGGCGCGCTTCCATGCGCAGCCTGATGCGAGCGTGACCGTGGAAACATTCGAGGAATAGATGAGATAGCTATGAATGATTTGACTCGCATCACCTCGTCCGGCAAACACCGTCCAGTTCTGATCATTGGCGGCGGCCAGGCCGGACTGGCCGTGAGCCATTGCCTGAAGCAGCGCGGCATCGATCATCTGGTGTTCGAAAAGTACCGCATCGGGCACGCATGGCGCGACAAGCGGTGGGACTCGTTTTGTCTGGTCACGCCCAATTGGCAATGTCAGCTGCCGGGCTTTCCCTACCGCGGCAACGAGCTGCATGGCTTCATGAAGAAGGCGGAGATTGTTCGCTATCTCGAAGCCTATGCCGCCTCCTTCGTCCCGCCGCTGCTCGAAGGTGTGGCCGTTACTGCGCTGCGCAGGAGTTCGGCTGCCGGTTTCGAAGTCGCGACGACCGTGGGCGATTTCACCGCCGATCAGGTGGTGGTCGCGGTCGGCGGTTATCATGTGGCCACCGTTCCGCGCCTGGCCGAGCGGCTCCCCGAGCAAATCGTGCAAATGCACTCGTCGGAGTACCGCAACCCCGCGTTGCTGGCGCAGGGCGGCGTGCTGGTGGTGGGCAGCGGTCAGTCGGGTTGCCAGATAGCGGAAGACCTTCATCTTGCGGGCCGGCGCGTGCACCTGTGTCTGGGCGGCGCACCTCGCACCGCGCGCTTCTACCGGGGCAAGGACGTGGTCGACTGGCTGCACGCAATGGGCTACTACGACATGCCGGTGCACGAGCACCCTCTCAAGGAACGGGTGCGTGCCAAGGCCAATCATTACGTGACCGGCCGGGATGGCGGCCGCGATATAGATCTGCGCAAGTTTGCGCTCGAAGGCATGCAACTCTATGGACGCCTCATCGACGTGCGCGGCACCGAACTGAAATTCGCCGCCGATCTGAAGCACAACTTGGATCAGGCAGATGCGGTGGCGGAAAGCATCAAGACGACGATCGACAAGTTCATTGAGGCCAAGCGTATCGCGGCGCCGATGGAAGCGCGTTACCAGCCGGTTTGGGAACCGCACGAAGAGCCTACGAGTCTCGATCTCGAAGGCACCGGCATCGCAAGTGTCATCTGGAGCATCGGCTATCGGTCCGACTATCGCTGGATAGAAGTCCCCGTGTTCGACGGCACCGGTTACCCACGCCACGAACGCGGTGTAACGACGGCGGCCGGTCTCTACTTTCTCGGATTGCCCTGGCTCTACACCTGGGGCTCCGGCCGTTTCTCTGGTGTGGGCGCCGATGCGAACTACCTCGCCGAACGCATCGAGGCGCGCCTCGGCGACGCGAGGATGCCGTCGGCTTCTGCACTCAACGAATTGGCACTGGGCTCGTGACGGACAGGAAAAGCTGGGCGGAGCATTTCGCGAGAACGAGCGACTGAAAGCTTGAACGCAACCAAGGCTGTCCACGCGCTAGTCGTGTCGCCGCGTTGCCAATGAAGCGAAGTAAAAGTGACACTGGCGTAGAACAAAGCAAAAGTATGTCCCATCGACCAGCCTTCACCGGGAAACGGCGTCAATTGCCCGGAACATTTTACTTTGTACTACGACTACCGAGGGCACAGAGACAACATTGGACGCACTGGTTGTCCGCTTCGGCCGCGCTGTCGCAAACCTGGTGGCAAGAAGTCACGGACGACAGAGCGCTGAACAAGGCTGTCCGCAAGCAGCTGCAGGTCACGCATGCCGCCACACGTTCGCTGGGCGCCAAACTGGTCAAGCTGGCCAAATCTGTAAGCTGCGGGACATCGTCGCGGCGCCGCCCGCGGATTGGTCAGTCGTGCGCAAGTAGGAGCATTCTTGAGAGCACTGACCTACAACCAATCCCGCGTCTGCCGACCGGCATCTTTTACGCCCACGGCGTCAAGGCAAACGGGATCTTCTTCGATAACCGTGAGTCGAATCCGAATCCGTGGACGAAGGAGGTCTGGTACTACGACACCCGCACCAACGTGCATCACACCCTGAAAGAAAACGAATGCGCTTCGATCACTTGGTGGATTTCATCAAGTGCTACAATCCTCCCGATCGGCGCAAGCGCAAAGAGACAGAGGACGAACCATCCCGGAGGCCGGCGGCGCAGGTTCAGCTACGAGGAGCTGAAGGCGCGCGACTAGACGAGCCTTCAGGTGTTCTGGCTCGGAGCCAAGAGCTTCACCCACCTCGACTATGTCCCTCAGGCGGATGAGCTCGCCGAGGAGATCATCGAAAACATTGAGGCGGGGCTGAACAGCTTCCAGTTTTGGCGGGACTAAACAAGGTCGCATAAAACATGGCGATAGATCTCAGCCGCATCAACACTATTGTCGTCGTCATGATGGAGAATCGTTCCTTCGACAATCTCCTGGGCTACCTGTGCCTTGATCCTAACAATCGGACAGACGTGGACGGCCTCGGAAGCTCCCCTGCATGGCTGGAGAAGGTTGCCAGCGTCTACAATGGAAGCAGATATCGCCCGTTCTTGCTCACCGACCCGTATGACGCAATCGATGCCGATCCGCCGCACGAGCGCGATCCGATTGCGACTCAAATGGGGATCGCAGTAAACGGTACGTTCCCCATGAACGGTTTCGTGAGCAACTATGCGAGCGCGAAAGGAGCGGAACCTCTGACGGCCAACAGCCAACCTCCTGTGATGGGCTACTTCACCGCCGAGCAGGCGCCCGTCACGGATTTTTTTGCGCGGGAATTTGCGATCTGTGACCACTGGTTTTCCGCTCTTCCAGCGGGGACGCAGCCCAACCGCTTAATGGCCATGAGCGGTCTGTCCAAAATCGACGTGAATCAGGTTCCGCTTCCCGATCAGGATTTGGTTTACGACTGGCTGACGGGGAACGGAATTCGTTGGAGGGTCTATCACGAGGACATGCCGTTCTTTGCACTGATGCCCTGCTGGATTCCTGACATTCTGAAAGAAGAGCATTTTCGTCCTCTGGCGCAACTCTACGACGACGTGCAAAACGAACCCCCCGGCGAATTTCCGCAGGTTATCTTTATCGAGCCGACCTATACGGACGCGCCTCACATTGGCCCGAGCAGTGATGATCACGCGCCTTCAGCCATCAAGGGCGGGCAGAGTTTTTTATTAGAAGCGTATCGCTGTATGACCCGCGTCCCGGATGTATGGAAGGGGACTGTGATGGTTGTTACCTATGACGAGCACGGAGGATTCTTCGATCACGTATCGCCGCCTGCGCTCCGCACAGACCCGCCGGCTGGAGGACTGTATCAGAGGGGGTTTGAAACCTTGGGCGTCCGCGTTCCAGCCTTCGTCATTTCGCCGTTTGTGAATCCGAAAACAGTTTTTAATGGTCGCCTCGACCACACTTCCATTCTGAAATTCATCGGGCAGAAGTTCGGCAAGAACGGAAGCTATTCCGATCTGGTTGATAAACGAGCCGTGGGGAGCGTTTCGGATGTTCTCAACGCGCCAGCCTCGCAACGCGCGGCCCCGGGGATTCCGTCCCTTGACCCCTATTTGCAGAAAGAGCCGGCCTCTGCCGGCTTTGTCCCCGGAACCGTGCCGGACACACCGATTCAGCAAGGCTTCCAGGAGGCATTGGATACGATTCGGACGCACCCCGATAAGCCTGTCGGAAAGTTTGATCATCTGCTGACGAAATTCCCGCCGCGCTTCCCGGTGACGTGATTATGAAGCGTCATCGTTATTATTTGATCTTATTGTTTGCGCTCGCGACACCCCTCAGTGGTTGCGCCCCCGTATCACCTTCTCAGCACCGAACGGAAGATTACAGTCCCGCCTTTGCCGCCGCGACAGGCGGCGATTTGACGACACTGCGAGAAATGGTCGACAAGGACCCAACTCTTGTCAAAGCCACGGAATGGGACAACGCAACGCTGCTCCATGACAGCGTGGGACAGAACCATCAGGATGTAGCGAAATATCTTCTGGATAGGGGCGCCGAAGTTAATGCGGTGACTCGAGATGGCCTTACCGCTCTTCATATGGCCGCACAGAACGGTAACATCGGCATCATTACGCTGCTCCTTGAACGGGGAGCGAAGATAAATCCCGTTGATTCGAAAGGCTGGACGCCTCTGGACCGGGGGGTGAGGTGGGGCCATCCAGACGCCGGTGAATTCCTGAGGCTGAATGGTGGCCACGAGGGCACGTCGGGACGCTAATCTGTTCGACTCGCCCGGCTAAAGCCGGACTGCCGCGCACAAGCAGATTGGGGCACTGTTCCTGGCGTTCTCTTTAAGCTCGATGTCCTTGGGCCGCGACGCCCTCAATGGGGAACATCTTTGATGGTCGCTTCCTTGCGGAGAGCCAAGCCCACTACTCCGACGTTTCCCAGGCATGTGCTAAGTAGCGCAGGTGCAGGTGGTGGCGCAACCCAGGAGGGCGCTCATACACTATCTCGCCAGCCAGTCCGATCGCGCGGGCTTGCTCCCCTGACTAGACCTCCCCGGTCCCGTACTCCACATTCGTTTTAGCTTCTTCACGATCCACGAAGAGCTTGCCGGCTTGCCGAACGAGTTCATGCACCTTGTCAGCGGCTTCCTTGCACATGGGTAGAAGGGGCTGAGCATTGATTTCAGTGGCCCAGATGCATAGACGCGTTGCGATATGTCGAAGCGCGCCAGCACCCGATGCGCATCCCATCCCTCGACAATAGTACCGATCGATTGAGCCTCACAGGATGTTAAATACCGGCGAGCCTAACAAACAAGCAACCTGACCGCCCGACAGCACCGCTGTCCGCTTTTCGGTGAATCGTCTGCCAATCTCACTGAAAGGTCCGCGCCAGGAAATCTGGCGAGGATAAGTAGCTCTTAGTTGAGCCGTTTTTTTCGGCCTTGGCTTACTCGGCCGCGCCATCCCCTGTTCACGGTATTCCCACGGGGCAAATTCCGCCTATCATGATATACAGCAACCCTTACCCAAGGGAAAGCCAGAATGGCAACGGTGATGGTAGTCGAGGACGACCCCGCGTTTCTGACGCGGTTCTGCAAGATCGTCGCCTGTGATCCGGAATTGGAGCTATTCGCCGCGGTGGGTGATCTTGCTTCTGCCCGACAGACGCTGACCAAGTCTGCACCGAATGTGCTGATCACCGACCTCGGCTTGCCGGATGGCAGCGGCATCGACCTGATCCGCGAGACCGCTCGCCGCTACCCCGCCACGGACATCATGGTCATCACCGTGTTCGGCGATGAGGAACATGTGCTGGGCGCCATCGAAGCGGGCGCCACGGGCTACATTCTCAAGGACAGCCTGCCGGAAGAGTTCGTCGGCCTCATCAAGCAACTCATCGCCGGCGGCTCGCCCATCAGTCCAGTCATTGCCCGGCAGTTGCTCAAGCGGTTCAAGCCAGCCACTTCCGCGCCGGAGCAAATACCGACCCCAGCGCTGACTGAGTACGCCGGCCTCTCCACGCGCGAATCGGAAGTGCTTGCAATGATTGCCAAGGGGTTCAATTTCGGCGAGATCGCCCGGCTGCTCAGCATTTCTCAGCATACCGTGACAACGCATGTGAAGAAAATCTATCAGAAATTGGCAGTGCACTCGAGAGGGGAGGCCGTCTATGAAGCTGGCAGGATGGGGCTTATTTAGTCTGCCTTTGCTGCTTCCACTCGCAGCGAACTCCGGGGAAGACCCGCTGCGCTTGCCGCCAGCGGAGTTCATTCTGCGCGACTCCGCCGAACCACCGCCAGACTCTGCTGCCTGGCAGCAACAGACCCTGGCGGGCGGCTGGAATGTCTCTCGGCCCGGCGTTTCCGGCGACGCTTGGTACCGCCTGCTGTTAATCTGTCCACCGACCGAGAGAGTCTTTGGCATCTATACTCACATGAAGCAGCGCGCAAAGGTCATCGGTGGCGAACTCGACATCCAACCGTCACCGAGCGGGACGACGCTCAGCGTGTTGCTCCCGGTGGGGTAGGAGGACGACTGTGCACCCGGTCACGTTCGTCTTAATAAGCCTGATCTGGTTTGTCGCCGCACCTGAGCTTGCTAGCGCTGCGGACCCTGTCCTGCGCCTCAATTCCGCGGAGCTTATCGTCAGCGATTCAACTGCACCGCCGCCGGATTCGGCGCCGTGGCATGCGCAGACGCTGCCCGACGACTGGGGAGTTTCCCGCCCCGATGTGTCTGGTTACGCTTGGTACCGGCTTCGCTTCGACCTTCCAAAACAGCCGGCTCAGCCTTGGGCGGTCTATGTTCCGTTTATCGGACCGGTCGGGGCGATATACGTAAATGACGTCCTTCTGGGCCGGACTGGGCCATTTGACAAAACAGAAGGCCAGTTGGGCGATCTGCTTCTAAGTATTCCATCCAGCGTTTTAAAGTCAGGGTCCAACCGACTAGATGTTCTCTTATTTAATCCGCGAAGCGCCGACCCCGGAGTGTCGTTGTTGGCTGGTGTCGCCGGCGAACTTGGCTTGTCGGAGGTCTTCATTGGGGAGGACATACTGGTCCGAGGCGAATATGTTCGCCGAACACTATTCCGAACCAAAGTGGGGGAGGTTCATGGTGTCTTTTCTGCCATCCTGGGGCTGTTCATCTTATTACTGTGGCTGCACCGTCGCCGTGAGCCTATGTATGGTTGGTTCGCACTGGCCGCTTTGCTCCGCGCAGTATTCTCGGCAAGCAATTTCGTGCGCGTGCCACCGATACCGGAACCCTATTGGGCAGTGCTTACGGACATCGCAAGTAATTGCTCTGGGGTCGCAATGCTCTTTTTCTCGCTGCGCTACGGTGGTTGGCGCTGGCCGCGCGTCGAACGTGGCGTGTGGCTTTACACCTTGCTGCTTGTCTGCCTAACTGCCGTAAAATTTTCTGGGGGGCCCCTATGGCTTCGGTACGTGGTGGAGATGAGTGATCTCCCGATCATATGCGGATGGTTGGCGGTCCTGGCCATCGCAGGATGGCGCCACAAGATATCAGAAGGCGTCATTTTCTCAACCAGCGCTATTTTTTATGCTGCAACCGTCGCTTACGACCGCACAGTCACCGATTTCGCCGGTTTTTCGTGGTACGCCTATCGAGGCTTGCTGCTATATGCCGCAATCGGTTGGATGCTGGTGACGCGGTTCGCGCATTCCATCAATGAATCCGAGAAACTCAGCGCTGAGCTCGAGCAAAGGGTCGCGCAAAAGCACGCAGAATTGCAGGAGAACTACCAGAAGATGCAGCAGATGGAACGGCAAGCCGCCGTAGTCGAGGAACGCAGCCGCATCATGAGCGACATGCATGACGGTATCGGTGGCCAGTTGATCTCAACACTAAGCATGGTCGAACACGGCGAAGTGTCCTCGGCCGAAGTCGCAGCGGCATTGCGCGAATGCATCGACGACTTGCGACTGACGATCGATTCGCTTGAGCCAACGGAAAATGACCTGCTGCCGGTGCTCGGCAATCTGCGTTACCGCCTCGACGGACGCCTTAGAACGCAGGGGATCTCCCTCGACTGGCGGGTCCACGAAGTGCCTAAGCTCGCCTGCTTGACGCCACAAAATGTTCTGCACATCCTGCGCATCCTTCAAGAAGCCCTCACCAACGTGCTGAAGCACGCTCACGCAAGTCTGATAAGCGTGGAGACGGGCGTAGATGGCGGCAATCGGGTGTTTATCCGGGTACACGACAATGGCACGGGTTTCAGCGGCGATCACAAAGGACACGGACTCGCCAACATGAAGCAGCGCGCAAAGATCATCGGTGGCGAACTCGACATTCAGCCGTCGCCCACCGGCACGACACTGAACCTGCTGCTCCCAGTTTCCTAGGTTTGCTCATTCGCAGCACCTGGCCTCATCGGCCGCATCCCCTGTTTATGGGATACGTTTTCGCGTTTGCGGGATTCCGCGCATTCCCTCTCTTCCCTAAGCTGGGAACCATCAGCAGGAGATAGCTGCTCAACACCAGCCTGGAGAGCAACATGAACGCTTACCTTTTTAGAATAGAAAAGTTCAATCGCCGCTGGTTCGGCCTGGTCTTCGAGTTTTTGCTTGAGCGGCTGGTGCTCGGTTCGGTCGCCGTGCTAATCGTCTACGGCGGTTACCGCATGTTCATGCTCTGATGCGGCTAGGGAACCCGGCCGAGACATAGGCGAGTCCACCAGGATCGAACGCCTTCCTAACACGGCGTTCGATGCGGGATTGATGCTCTTTTTCATCGTCGTTTCTCGTCTTTGTACACGCAGATCCGGAGGTCGGGAACACCCGGTCGGCACAGCACAACGCGCAATTGACGCAACGCACGTTGCACAGACTCAGGGCGAATCGCTTGCCGGCGGCTTTCACCGAATCTATTGAGCGGGTTTCATTGGGGAACACATCATGCAACACATGGACGGATTACAGATACCTCTGGGGCGTTGGTTCGAGCGGCATGCTTGCGCTCGCAGCGGATAGCCACTTTTCTGTTGACCGCGGTGTTTGTGCTACTCCTCTCAGCAGCTAGTTGCGCGTAGGTGCAATTCGATGTGTTGCAGGCAGCTAAGATTGTCGTGACCGAAGCAACGGAAACGCTCGGGCCAATACCGCGCTGATCACCGGTCGCGCTCCGAAGTTTGAATATGACCACACATAGATTGAGAGTATCGTTAAGTGATCGTCAGGCCCATGTCTGCCACCTTCCCCACCGGTAGCCACACACTACGTTGCAGTACATGGCACGCTTTCGTGCAGTACCGCGATGATGACCGTCAAACTGCTAAGCACGTTGGCTTTGCTTTTTGCTGCGCTCATTGGGACGCCATTTTCGGTCTCCGCCCAGGCGCTTTTCCCCCATCAGCAAATCGCCCGGGATGCTTATCAAGAACTCGTCGAGATAAATACTGTCACCGCCACCGGGGATAGGGCAAGAGCAGCTGAAGCGATGGCGGCACGGCTTAGGGCCGCCGGATTTTCCGGTCAGGATGTGCAGGTGTTCATCCCTGCACCGCGCAAGGGCAATCTGGTCGCGCGGCTGCGAGGGAACGGCTCTCGTAGGCCGATCCTACTGCTCGCACATCTCGATGTCGTCGAAGCGAAGCGCGAAGACTGGTCCGTCGATCCATTCAAGCTGCTGGAGAAGGATGGCTACTTCTACGGGCGTGGAAGCGGAGACGACAAGGCCATGGCGGCGATCTTTGTAACCAACCTGATCCGCTACCGACAGGAGGGATACCAACCCGATCGAGACATTGTTGTGGTCCTGGAAACCGACGAGGAGATCGGCGACGAGAATGCGTTGGGAATACGGTGGCTGCTAAAAAACCACCGCGATCTCATCGATGCCGAATTCGCTATCAACGAAGGAGGCGGGGGAGCGATCAAGGGCGGTAAGTATCTATTCAATGCGGTCCAGGCGAGCGAAAAGGTCTATAGAACCTACCGACTGGAAGTAAGGAACAAGGGCGGCCATAGCTCGGTACCCGTGAAAGACAACGCAATCACTCACCTTGCGGGAGGACTCACCCGCCTGGGCCAATTCGATTTCCCTTTCCAGCTTGACGAGGTGAATCGCACCTGGTTCGAACGCACGGCGAAGACCCTCGCAGGCCAAGTCAGCGAAGATATGGTGGCAGTGACAAAGCCCAATCCCGATCCGGGTGCGATTGGCCGCCTTTCCGCCGTTAATCCCATATACAACGCGCTTATGCGCACGACATGTGTTGCCACCATGCTGGACGCGGGTCACGCAGAAAACGCGCTACCGCAGACTGCACGCGCCACCGTTAACTGTCGCATTTTACCTGGACTGCCGGAAGAGGAAGTGCGCAGGACGTTGGTTCGCGTACTGGCAGACGATCAGATTACGATAACGCCTGTCGGAATCGACTACTTGGCCAGCCCACCCTCGCCACTTCATTCCGATTTTGTGCAGGCTGTAGAAAAGCTCACCGAGCAGATGTGGCCTGGTTTATCTGTCATCCCGAGCATGAGTACCGGCGCAACTGACTCACGTTTCCTGCGCAACGCCGGTATCAAGGCCTACGGGACCTCCGGGCTGTTTGGCGACATCGACGATATTCGCGCTCATGGCAAGGACGAACGGATTCTCGTCAAATCCTTCTACGAAGGGCAGGAGTATTTGTATCGCCTTGTGAAGGCCTTGTCTTCCGAGAAATAATATCGCCCAACCCATCTTTCCAGCGCCGAGCTTGATCGCTATTTCCCAAATCGAAGCCGCCAATACATAGACCTCGTCGGCAGCGACAATGCGATCGCGGGTGACCCGTTTCAGTTTCTTGCTGTCCGTCACCGACCAAAGAAACACGTGGGTATTCAGGAGTAGTCGCATTGTCGTCCGTAGAACGCGGCGAGCCCTCATCAGTCAATGGTGCGTCGAAGTCCTTCGCGACCTGGATTTTCCCTTTAGTAACCCAAACCGGATCGCCTGTTTTGTCGGCGTCAGCGCGGTGATCCGCGCAACAGGTTTTCCACTTCGCCCGGTGATGATGTCGTCGCCCGATGCGGCTCGATCGACCAGCTTGGAAAGCTGTGTTTTGGCTTCTATTGACGATGGGCATGACGCTTCACCTCTAGAGTGGATCAGAGCAAGTCTAGTCATATTGGAACAAAAATCTAGACCACTCCGTGGCAACCGTACTTCTCTGGATCCCCAGTTCGAAAGGGTCCGGCACCGGCGCAGCCAATCTCGAATGACCGCTTCTATGAGGGCTCATTTATCAACCCTTGTGTTTTAACTTCTTTGTGCGTCTCGGCCAATGGTGCCGCCCTTCAAGCACCGATTCGACAATGCCAGAAGATGACGCTCGAGTTGGCGATGGATTCATTCATTGCGGTATTGTCAACTTGAGCTTAGGATGGCGCAATGTCCGCGCGGATGCCTCAACGGCCCCGAGCGACCGCGGCTAGTGCTTCGCGTGCGAAATCAATGCCCATTGGTGTGTGGCTCTACTTCCGCTTCAACCGAGCTTTGACGGCATTAAGGGGATAATGCTCGAGTGCGGAATCGAAGTGTCGCACGAGGTCATCCCGCGCTGGTGTCCGCAATTCGGTGCGGAGTAGGCAAGACGGCTTCGTCGTCGACGGAGCCATTCCCGGGGGCACTGGCATCTCGATGAAGTGTTCTGCAAGATGAACGCGAGTTCATCTATCTATGGCGCGCCGTCGACCAGGGCGGGAAAGCGCTCGACGTTCTGGTGCGGAAGCGCAGCGATGCTCGAGCGGCGGAACGGTTCCTAGAGAAGCTGCGGAAGGGCCTTTGGTCTGTGCCGCAATGCCATCGTGACCGATAAGCTCCCCCGCTGCGGTGCGTTCAGAAGGATGTAATGCCCGACATGGCTCATCACGGTAGGCGGCGACCGAACAACCGAGCCGAAAATTCGCACTAGCCCACCCGTGAGCGAGAACAGGCAAGGCGAGGACTCAAGTCGATGCGCCACGCGCAGCGCCTCGTTGCATTGCGTGCGCAGGCCTCGAATCTTTTCCGAGCGGGGCGACACCTACTGCGGGTGTGTAGCTATCGACCTTTGATGACTGGGCGGTTCGCGTCGTGGACTGAGGTCACGGGCGCGCGGGGCTCGCCGGCGTTCTCGGCGTGAGCGGGCAGCGCACACGTGTCTGGCATCGCCGATCAGTCGGACAATTTGATCCCCTAACGCCCGCGAAAAAATCAACACCGGCCACGCACCTGAGGTCCGAATAGGAATGTTTGCATCACACGAGAAATACGCTGTGCTGTTCCTGTGCACCGGTAGTTCGGCGCGCAGCATCATCGCCGAGTCGCTGCTCAACAGCTCGACCATCGGTCGCGGCCGCTTCAGAGCCTACTCTGCCGGCAGTCACCCCAAGGGCGAGGTGAATCCGTTTGCCATCCAGTTCCTCAAGGACATGAAGCTTCCGACAGAGGGCCTGCGGAGCAAATCGTGGGACGAATTCGCCACGCCCGGCGCACCCGCGCTCGATTTCGTTTTCACCGTCTGCGATAACGCCGCGAACGAAATCTGTCCGGTCTGGCCGGGTCAGCCGATCAGCGCCCACTGGGGCGTTGAGGATCCCGCAGCGGTCGAGGGCGACGATGATCGCAAGCGCAAGGTGTTTGCCGCGGTCGGGTATCAGTTGCGCAACCGGATTCAGATCTTTGCCAGCCTGCCCCTGGAGCGGCTCGACCGTCTCGGCCTCAAGAAGCAACTGGACGAGATCGGAAAAACCCATCAGGGTTCGCAGACGGTGCGCCTGAATCACTAAAAGAAACGATTCGCAGCGGTGTCTGGTGAACTAATCCCCAGCTCGCCACGCTTGGATAGCAACCAGGAAATAGGGCTTCAGTACTCTGACACTCCCGTCTGTCCAACCCGGAGGTTCCTCGATGAAAGCAAGAGATCTATCGGTCATTTCCCGTTCCCGCGTGCTGCTAGGAGTGCTTGGTGCGGGGCTATCGCTCGCGGCGAGCGCGGTCGAAATCACCGGCGCCGGCGCGACCTTTCCGTACCCGATTTACGCCAAGTGGGCGGATGCCTACAAGACAAAGACCGGCACCTCGATGAACTATCAGTCCATCGGATCGGGTGGCGGGATCAAGCAGATCCAGGCCAAAACGGTCGACTTCGGTGCCTCCGACATGCCGCTCAAGCCGGAAGAATTGGAGAAGGACGGGCTGACGCAGTTCCCGACCGTGATTGGCGGTGACGTGCCGGTCGTCAACTTGAAGGGCGTCAAGCCGGGCGAGCTGAAGCTCACGGGGGCCGTGCTGGCCGACATCTACCTGGGCAAGATCACCAAATGGAATGACCCGGCCATTGTCGCCTTGAACAAGGGAGCCGCGCTTACCGATCAGGCGATCTCGGTGGTCCACCGCTCCGACGGCTCCGGCACGACATTCATCTGGACCAACTACCTGTCGAAGGCGAGCCCCGATTGGAAGAGCAAGGTCGGCGAAGGCACCTCGGTGGCTTGGCTGACCGGGGTCGGCGGCAAAGGCAACGAGGGCGTCGCCAGCTATGTGCAGCGCCTCAACGGTGCCCTCGGCTACGTGGAGTATGCATACGCGCTGCAGAACAAAATGACCGATGTGCAGGTGCAAAACCAGAAAGGCGAATTTGTCCGGGCCAATGCCGACACCTTCAAGGCCGCCGCAGCCGCCGCCGACTGGAGCAAAGCACCCGGATTTTATCTCATCCTAACCGACCAGCCGGGTGCGGGGGCATGGCCGATCAGCGGGGCCACATTCATCCTCATGCATAAAGTCCAGGCGAAACCGGAAACAGCCAAAGAGGTGCTGAAGTTTTTCGACTGGGCCTATTCCGACGAAGGCGAGAAGCTCGCCGCCACTCTGGACTACGTACCATTGCCACCGACCGTCATCAAGCAGATCCAGGCCGCCTGGAAAGAGCAGATCAAGGACGCCACAGGTAAGCCCATCTGGTAGGTGGCGGCTCGCCCCGCAAAGGGAGGCAAATCATGAGTTCCGTTGTGCACCGCATTGGAGAGGAAAGGCTTCGATGAACTCTTGCGGTCGAGCAGGACGTCCCGTAGCGGAATTGAAGCGCCAACACTTCTACGATCAACTCTCTTATCGGACTACGCAGTGGTTGTGACGCGGTTTATTCCACTGGCAATTCGCTACATTTGGGACGCGAGGTGAGCAACCTCTCGGATAGGGCCTCCGCATGAGGGAATGGAGCGAGTTCATGTCGCACAACGTGGTCTTCGCTGGTCTGCCCCGAGTGGAATCGTAGCTGCGCCGGCAGCCGGCCCGCGTTGGTGGCAACCTTCGCGATCCATCCTATGTTTTGTGGCGACCGGGCAGAGGCTACCGTCTTGCGTCCAATTCGAAACCCCGACCCGGTCGACGGGGGCAAGGCAGCTCCTGGGGGCGATCCCCTCGTGGCGGGGACCATGTGGACAACGCAGAAGCGCGCGTTGCCCGCAGTCGCCGTCCCGAGCGACTCACTACCAACCCTGCGGGCCTGGCGCGCTTCGCTCGCCTAAACCGATATCAACAACATGCCCCGTTCCCCAAGACCGTCTCACAATCCCACCACGCCTGGCCTAATCCTAATCAGCGGACCCAGTCCGCAACCAATCAGCCGGTGAATTGCAATTCAGTGTGGGATCCAACACACGCCGTGGACCGTACCGTGGCGTAACATGATTGTCATAGTGTAGAAGGTTGGCCATTGGCTGGCGGCCCCCTCAGTGAAACCGAACGGAAGACAAGATGACAGGGACATGGCTAGCTTCTCTTGCCACGATTTGCCTTTGTCAGGTAGCGCTCGCACAGGTACCTGAGACCGGTCGCTGGCAGGACTTGGACTTCACGGCGGACGCAGTGCAGGGCCGTAGCTCCACCCGATATCATCAGATTCTTGCTGACCTCGCGGCTAACGGCACATTGGACGATGACGCCGCGATGCTGAGGCGCGTGCGGCGGATCACTTCGGGCCTAGTGCGTGCAGCAATCGCCGTCAAGCCGGCCGCAGCCGAGTGGCAATGGGAGATGCATGTCACCAGCGATCCGGATCAGGAAGCGTTCTGCATGGCGGGAGGTAAGCTTCTGGTTGGCACGAAGTTCGTTCAACACCTTGCTCTCGACGATGAAGAGCTCGCAACGCTTATCGGCCACGAGGTGGCCCACGCGATTGCCGAGCATCATCGTGAAGAGCTGAGTGCAGTGTTGCGGATCGGTCCAGGGCATCCTGTGCGGCCACTGGAAACGCTGATGTCACAACTCGACACGGACCTGTCGTTGCAGATTCGTTTGTCGGAGCTCTCGCGCATCCAGGAGAGCGAGGCCGATCAGTTGGGCATGGTCCTCGCGTCTCGTGCAGGCTGGCCCACCTCCGGGATGGTGAGCTTCTATCGAAAGCTTGCCCAAGCCGGGTCGCCTGGATTTAACGACCGGAGCCATCCGTCGCCCGCTTCGCGACTCAACATGGCGAGTCTTCTCGCGCTGCTTCTTGGCCAATAGGTCCGCGCAGGGCTGAATCCAAGAACCGCGCGCATCAATCGATCACCGTGCGCCATCGAAGTTCCTTCCTGCGAACGTCATCTCGCCGTCACGCATTTCCCGGAATTTGTTCGCGATAACGAGGTACCCGGAGCGCAACCACCGGCGAAGGCGCTGGCAATCCCTCGGCTAGGGGCTAAGAACTACCGTCAGATCATGCGTCGCGACTTCGCAGAATGGAGTAAAGCGACCCGCTCAGATTCGCATTTCAGTGACCTTGCAGTGACAACTGGCAGTCTTGCGGCAACTTGCCACTTCGCAAAATTGCCAGCGTTAACCTGCCAGTGCTACCAAGATGTGTGGCAAGTCGTTGGGCAGCCGTCGCTGGTACACGATCCGATCTTCCTCATCGCTGATTACAACAACGCTGTTGTTCGAGTGCAGATCAATTCCAGTAAACTTCATCATGGCCTCCTCCGGTTAAAGTGGGTCTTCCCACCTTGACTTTAACCCCGCCGCTTCCACGCGGCGAGGAGGCCACCCTAGATGATTATCAAAGCGCTATCAGCCGGCAGATAACAGAATGCTTGCCAATAATGGAGTCCATATACATGTTCCCGCGCGCCACCGCCCGGGAAGGGAGGGGAGGCCGATCGATGGCTGGAGTGTAGCCGACCGGCTGCCCTTTTCGCGGGCCTTCAGCGCGAGAAGGGTCGATCGTCCGCTTAGCTCGCTTCCCGGGCTTTGGCGGCGAGCGCTGCGAACTCCTCGCGTCCGAATGCTGTAGCGGAGAGTCCCCAGCCACCTTCGGCGGCCTCGGTGAGCAGTACCCAGGTGCGACCGGCCTGGGTCGGGTCGCCGGAGATCTTCGTGACGATCTCGGTGAGCTCCTTCACAAGCTGCTTCTGGCCCGCACGGGTCAGCGCCGCAGGAGGGGTCACGACCTGAACGCGCACGGTGCGAGCAAAGGCGGTAGCCGCCGTTTGAACCGCCGACGGGTCCATGCGGTGGATGTACGCGGCCGTGTTGTTCAGGTGGAAGGGCCCGGGGGTTGCCACACCCTCGGCGCGAAGTACCGCCATGCAAAGCTCCTCGCCGAGCTGGCGGTCGCTGCCGACCGGGAAAAGGTCGGCAGCTGCGTAAACGTCGATCATGGGCATATCAAACCCCTCGGCATGAAGAATCGATGGTCCTGCGGGTCAAAACTTTCCGTTCGCGTTCTTCCACTCGGCGTGCGGCGCGATGGGTTCTATGGTGTCCCAGTGCTCGGCGATCTTCCCGTTGTGGATTCTGTAGAAGTCGTAATACGACGAGGAGCGACCTCCTAGGCTGCCCTCGGCCACGACCAGCACAAAGTTGCCTTCCCCGAGCACCTTGTGAACGCGGTCGTACTTCACCGCCAGGCCCTGAGTGGCCAGGGCGTGCAGCCCCGCGAACAGGCCGGTCAAGTTATCGGCCACCAGCGGGTTGTGCTGGATGTAGACGTCACCGTCGAAGTAGCCCGTGAATTTGTCCCGACGCCCTTGGAGAAGGTCGTTCATGTAGGTTTGCATCAGAGCCTTGTTGGCCGCGGTCTTGTCGAGGTCAGTCACTACCGTCGGGCCATCGATCATCGTGTGGCCGCTCGGGCTCGGCAGGGCAGCGGTTTCCTGCAGGTTGTCCCAATGTTCGACGATCTTCCCGTTTTCGAAACGGAAGATGTCGAAACCCACCTTCGGGCCGAAGAAGTGGTACTCGGTATGGGCAAATACGAAATCGCCGTCCTGAAAGACACGCACCGTATGGACCTTGGCTGATCCCTTCGGAAGGGATTGCAAGAGGGCGCGAACGCCGGCCAAGCCATAGCCTACGGCCAGGTCGTGCTGAATGTACTTGTCGGGATTGATGGAAGCCAATGGCCTGCTGTCACCGGTCTCGATGCTCTTGAGAAGTTCGACGACTTGCTGCTTGTGGTCGATCGTGGCCGGGGTCTCGCCGGAGGGCGTGGCACAGGCGACGAGCGCCAAGGTACTGAAGGCAGCGACCCCGAGTCGGGCACCTCGGATGAGATTCATGATCGTTCCTTGTTTAGTGCCAACACGCGCAAACCGCGCGTCCTACAAGACGCATTTCGTTTGACCGGGGCACGGCATTTCTGACATTCTGAATGATGCTCATCATCCACGCATGAGATGATGATGAATATAATCCTCACTGTCAAGCTAGAAGATGGAGGAATTTTTCGGATGGGCCATTCCCAGGCAGACAAAGACGAGAGCCACGATCGCATCGTGCGGGCGGCGGCCGCCAGGTTCCGCAAGACCGGTGTCGAGGGCATCGGCGTAGCCGATCTTATGAAGGACGCCGGCCTGACCCATGGCGGCTTTTACCGCCACTTTGCTTCGCGCGACGAACTCGTGGCCGAAGCGGTCGAGCGCGCGCTGCGCGACGGGGGGCGGAGCGTCGAAGCCGTGGTGAACAGCAGGCGCCCCCCCACGGTCCTGCTGGGCGCCCTGGTGGACGGCTATCTCAGTGCGGCACACCGCGATGATTTGGCGACAAGCTGTGCCGTCACGACCTTGGCCGGCGACGTGGCCCGCAGCAACGACCGGGCGCGGTCCGCCTATACGCGGCAGGTGGGGACCTACCTGGAGCTGCTCATCAAGCTGATCCCGGGCGACAAGCAGAAGTCGAGGAGGATGAAGGCGATCGCGGCATTGTCAACGCTGGTCGGCGCGGTGTCGATGGCCCGTGCAGTGAACGACGAGAAGCTCTCTCGGGAAATTCTCAAGTCGTCCGCCGAGGAGCTGAAGGCCTACCTCACGTGATCCGCTTGCAAAGGGGTAACGTCAAGTGAATCGGGCAAAAGAGGAACGGAGTCAGCGTCCCCACCGTGCGGTCGAACAGGTTAAAGGATAGCCTTTTATCATCGCGGCTCGACTTGGGTAGACGCCAAGTGGACACTTGAGCACCTCACTGACTTCGAGGAGGCGGCAAACCATGCAGCAAGTGGATTTGGGTACGCGTAACTCGCGCGTAACTCTTAGTGAGGCTAACCCTTGCCGGATGTGACTCGTGCGATCTCTAACGTCCCCTCAAAGCGGGTGCAGGTGATACATTTGGGATTCGCGCAAACGGTAGGCGATTTGTTTGTGTGGTTGCCGGAACAGAAGGTGCTTTATGACGGCAACCCGATCATTTCCGATGCTCCGTCACTGCCATGGCTTCTTGACGGGAAGCTTGATGAGGCTCTCGCGACGCTCCGCAAGCTCATTGCGATGCTGCCTAAGGAGGCCATCGTCGTACCCGGGCTCGGCTATCCCAGGGGCATCAATGCCATCGCATACCCAATGGGTTACTTGGAGGAACTGAAGAAACAACTCGGCGAGGCCGTTGCGCAAGGACTGTCGGAAGAAGCGACAGTGTCACGACTCGCCGAGAGCATGAAGCAGTACAACGGCTACAAAATCTATCCGTGGGTGCACTCGCAGATCACCGTGCCCAAGACGTATCAGGAGGTGAAGAATAGTAATGGAAAGTGAGGTGCGGGAATTGGCCTCTGTGACTTATGTCGCGCGACGGATCGCGTGAGTTCCCCTCCCTCTTCCTTTCGAGCAATGGACAGCCATTGGGCCCCCCGCCCTTTCTTATTCCACTTTACGGGAGCTAGTGCCATGGCAGAACAGAACAGCATCGCCGAGGTAGACGCTGTACGCCGCAGACCGGAGAGCCAGCACGTCGTCATGCCTGAGTTCAAAATGTGGGGAGCACATCCTTGGAGCGCTACCTGGCGCCACCAGGGCTTTCGCGTTGTGGGTGGATCTACGGAATCCAGTTCGCGGAAAGGCGCCTCCCCAGCTTGGATGAACTAGTGCCGTTGCGCCGGACACCCCGGTGTTCATCCGGCACCTGTATGACCGCGCGTTGCTGAACCGCGCTGCACTCAAGGCGGCGGGCTGCACCAACGACACGCCCAATCCCCCACGCGGGGGAATCATTGGCTTGACCGTTCGATTGGCTTGAACCTCGTGATCCTTGAAAAGTTAGCCTTAACGAAACAGTTCTTACACGGTAATATTCGTGCTCGTCATTTTTCTAAAATGTGGAGGAGGTTCTCTTGAGACTTCGACTTTTATCCAGCGTAATAGCCGTATTGATCATGGCCGCAGCATCTTCGTCCAGTGCTGTGGAAGGTTCCGGTTCGGAAGAGGCTCAGAACCTGCTCGCCAGAGCGGTAGCCTATCTTGAGAAGGAAGGGCCCGCAAAGGCATTTTGCGCCTTCAACGACCCGAAGGGTCCCTTCCACTCAGGTGAGCTGTATGTTTTCGCGGTTAGCATGGACGGACTGATGTTTGCAAATAGCGCAGCCCCGTCGCTGGTAGGAACGTCATTCCGCGATACTCGCGATGCCGCCGGCCAACCTATCGGACAGAACATAATGGAAATCGCAATGAGTCAAGGCGAGGGATCGCTGGATTATATGTGGCTTAACCGCGTCAACAATAAAGTTGAGAAGAAGCGTTCTTTTATCAAGCGAGTGGAAGGATTCGCGCTTGGGACTGGCTACTACACGCGGTGACCTGCTATCGATTTCGAGCCGTCGACTCGTGAAAGTTGATGACCCCTGCTGTTGGTCCGCGTAACCTCTGTTTCTCGCGTACCCCTGTGTACCGTCATTCCGCCACGGAGGACGGACAGTATTGGCCATCGGACGTGATGTGGTCAGTCTGTGGCGCAAGCGGTTCTTCCATGAGCAACTGCCGGGGCGCGAAGGGCGACCCCCGGCCGGGGCTCCCCCGGGTTTTTTCCCCAGAGGTGGTCGTACCCGTAACGCCATCGCGGCCAGATAGGCCTCCAGGCGCTGCCCCGCGCGCGTACTCGTGCTCGACATGGCGAGCGGCTCGCCGGGACGGGGGCGAGGAGGCGTGCTTGCTCATCGCGCGAAGTTCTTCGGCCATTGCGAGCGATCTACATCGAGCCGTTCAATCGCCTGCTTAGCCATGTCACGACGCAGCCACCGTATCGCGACGCCCGGCGAGTGTTCCGGATCATGGACAATGGCTCGTCGCATTGCGGCCAGGGTGTATCCGGCGCCTGAAAGCCTCCTTCCGAAATCTCGTCGCCGTGCATGGACCGATTCACGCGAGCTGGCTCAATCAAATCGAGATCGACTTCTCCATCGTTGAACCCAGCTGCGCTTGCGCCAAACGTCTGCCGCTCCTTGGAGGAGGTCGAGAATCGACTCCCTGGCTTCCAGCAATACTACGAGAGTATCGCTGCCCCGCTCGAGTGGAATTCGCGCGTGGGGACCTCATGGCCACGCTGAGAAAGCTCCCTGTGCAACCCACCCCACTTCGCCTCGCGGCTTAGATAAATACGTTGCCGAACTTATGAACCGAACTACTTACTGTAGTTGTCCGCTGAGCCGTCGGCCTCTTCGTCGGCGAGCCGACCAATGCAATCGTCGATTAGCGCATGCAGCGCCGCTACACGCTTGACGCCGAGGCGCGCGTTGAGGGCGAGCTGCGCCTGCTTCCAGGCGCGCTGAGCTTCTGCCCGTTTGGCGTGCCCCGCGTCGGTGGCCTCCACCAGGCGAGAACGCGCGTCCCCACCGGGTCCCTGTCGCAGCCAGCCCTGAGCCACGAGTGGCTGCAGATTGCGCGTCAGCGTTGACGCGTCCACAAGCATGCGCTGTGCCAAATCGGACGGACGGATCGGCCCCAACAGCACTACATGCGACAGAAGCGAGTATTGCGTGTTCTTCATCCCGGCGGCTGCGACGTAAGCGTCGTAGTGACGCGTCACGACGCGGCTCAACCGACGCAGCTTGAGATTTGTGCAACCCTTTAGCTTGACGGAATCATCCATTGCAAGTATTGTATACACAACTATTGTATATGCAAGTGTTGTTTCCATTCATTCAAGGAGCGCCGATGAAGGTCGAAGATACGGTGGCCCGCTGGCAAGCGGAGGAGGAGGCAGTGCGCGCGCGGCTCGCGGCCACGGCTGGGTATGCGCGCCCGGACCAGCTCAACGGCCGCACTGGTCTGGAAGTGTTCGAGGCGATCTTCTCCGGAGAGCTGCCGCGTCCGCCGATCGGCGACACGCTCGACTTTGTGCCGATCCACATCGAACGCGGCCTGGCTGTGTTTCAGGGGCGGCCGCAGAAGAAGCATTACAACCCACTGGGCACGGTGCACGGCGGGTGGTTCGCCACGCTTCTCGATTCGGCGGTGGGCTGCGCCGTGCATTCAATTTTGCCGGCGGGTAAGGGCTACACCACGCTGGAATTGAAGTTGAACATCGTGCGTGCGCTTACTGAGGCCGTACCGCTGGTACGCGCCGAGGGCAAGCTCGTGCACGCGGGCCGCCAAGTGGCCACTGCCGAAGGGCGCCTCGTCGGTCCGGACGGGAAGCTGTATGCCCATGCGACCACGACCTGCCTCATCTTTGACCAACCGGCGCCTGCCCATTCCCCATCACCCTCTTCGGAGATCGCTCATGTCTGAACGTCAAATTGTCATTTGCAATCCGGTTCGCACGGCCATCGGCACCTATGGCGGTTCGCTCAAGGACGCGCCGGCGCCGGATCTCGGCGCGGCGGCGATTCGCGAAACGTTGAAGCGTTCCGGCCTTGACGCGGATCAAATCGACACCGTCGTAATGGGCAACGTGATCCAGGCCGGCACGAAGATGAACCCGGCGCGCCAAGCCGCAATCGGCAGCGGGCTGCCGGTGCGGGTCCCTGCCCTCACCGTGAACCGCGTATGCGGTTCCGGAGCGCAGGCGATCGCGAGCGCGGCACTTGAGATCCTCGCCGGCTACGCGTCGGGCGCCATCGCCGGCGGGATGGAGAACATGGACCAGGCGCCGTATCTGCTCCCCGGCGGCCGCTGGGGTTACCGCATGGGCGACGGCCAGATCTACGACAGCATGCTGCGCGACGGTCTGCACGACGCCTTCAGCGGTCAGCACTCAGGTTGGCACACGGAGGATCTGGCGGCCCGGTACCGCATCAGCCGCGAGGACCAGGATCGCTGGGCGGCGCGCTCCCAGCAACGCTTCAGCGCGGCGCAGGCGGCAGGGAAGTTCAAGGACGAGATCGTTGCGATCGAGCAGGCGAGCCGTAAGGGGCCCGTGACCTTCGACAAGGATGAAGCGAATCGACCCGACACGACGATCGAAACGCTCGCCAAGCTAAAGCCCGCATTTCGCAAGGACGGCACAATCACAGCCGGGAACGCGCCTGGTTTGAACAGCGGTGCCGCCGCGATGATCGTAGCCGAGCGAGCATTTGCGGAGAAACATGGCCTCGAACCTTTGGCGCGGCTCGTAGCGCACGGTGTCGCCGCGGTGGAGCCGGGCATGTTCGGCATCGGCCCGGTGCCGGCCGTGCGGCTTGCGCTGGCGCGCGCAGGCTGGAAAGTGTCCGACGCGGAGCGCATCGAGATCAACGAGGCGTTTGCCGCGATCGCGCTTGCCTGTTTACGCGAGCTGGAGTTCGCCGAAGACATCGTCAACGTCGAAGGCGGGGCTATCGCTCACGGCCACCCCATCGGTGCGACCGGAGCGGTGCTGACCACGCGGCTGCTGCACTCGATGAAGCGTGACGGCTTGAAGCGCGGCGTCGTGACGCTGTGCATCGGCGGCGGGCAGGGGATTGCTCTTGCGCTGGAGATCTTGTGAGGTCCTTGGAACGTCCGAGGGACGCTCGTGCGGCGAGGTCTGATCAAGTACGACCCGTCGCGATGTTGCCCTCGCGTCAGAAGCCGCTTCGCCAATGCCGATCTCGCCGCCCAACCCAAACAGCGGGGCATCGAGAAAATCATCCTCGTCGGGCTCGTAGCAACACGTGCATCGAATCCGCCGCTCGCTTCGGGCCTGGCGCTTGCCTACCACGTCACCTCGATTAAGGATGCGATTGTTGTCTTCAGCTAGGATGCCATGCGCGCGGCGCACGAGATCGATGGGCCGCGCTTCGCACACGCCATTCTGAGCACCGACGAGCTGCTGGCCCTGCCGGCGCAGCGATTCAGATCACGGATGTCGTGGACGCGTGATTCACTTTGATGAAAGGAAGGAAAACATGGCAGTCGGAAAGGTCGAGATCGAACGGCTCAGCGTGACAGCTTCCAAGCCGTTCGAAGTGGTCGTGGTGGCGCTCGAAGCGGCTGTCTGGCAACCGGATATCGTCGAGTCAGGAGAAATGCATGGGCAAGCTTGACGGAAAAATTGCACTTATTACTGGCGGCAGTAGCGGCATTGGCCTTGCGGCGGCGAAGCAATTTGTGGCCGAAGGCGCGTACGTCTTCATAACAGGGCGCCGTGATGCGGAGCTCGCTGCGGCGGTAAAGGAGATCGGAAAAAATGCAACCGGCGTCCTAGGAGACGTGTCGAACCTTGGCGATCTTGATCGCCTCTTCGAACAAATCAAGCGGGAGAAGGGCAAAATCGATATTGTGTTCGCGAACGCCGGAGTTGCGAAGTATGCCCCTCTCGGCAAGATAACCGAGGAGCTCTATGACTCGATCTTCAGTATCAATGTGAAAGGCGTCCTTTTCACGGTGCAGAAAGCGCTCCCGCTGCTGCCGGATGGTGCCTCCATCATCCTGAATGCATCCATCGTCGCCAGCAAAGGGTTGTCATCGAATAGTGTTTATAGCGCCACAAAAGCCGCTGTGCGTTCGTTCGCGCGGACATGGACGACGGACTTAAGGGATCGCCGCATTCGCGTAAATGCGGTGAGCCCAGGCTCCATCGACACGCCCGGACTGAGTGAGCTGCTGGCTTCCTCAGAAACGGGCCAGCAACGCTTGAAGATGATTTCCAACAGTGTTCCGCTGGGCAGGCTCGGCACACCCGATGAGATCGCGAAGGCGGTGGTGTTTCTCGCATCCGACGACAGCAGCTACATTACGGGAACGGAATTGTTTGTGGATGGCGGCATGGCACAAGTGTAGGCCGTTAATAGCGCGGAGGTGCACGGCATGAAGAATTGCTCTTGCGCTGTTGAGCAAGGCAAAAGTAGCGCGATGGACCCTGAACTGACGGATCCTTCAAGGCTCGAAGGCCTCAGATCGACCCGTAACCCTTCGGGCCTCCGCGGTACTGCATTTGCGTGCGCGGCAATTGGACGCGCATGGGTCGCCCTGTTGCAGGGATCTGTCGCGCGCATTTGAAATACGATCTAAGGACGCTGTCGGCATTGGCAAATAGCCACAGCGCTTAAGTTCCATACGCTCACTAATCTGGTCAAGAAGGCCGAGCTCGCCTGACACGCGGTGCTAAGAAGAGCGTTGGCTCGTAACTGCCCGTGATTATCAAAGGATGGCGCCATCCATGGCTCCTTCCCCATGCGAGCAGGCGCTTTAATGAGCCAGGCCAACGGCTGGATCTCGCCTCGTGGGAGGGCCGTACGCACGGGAAAGCGCCGAAACATTAGTGTTTCGCGTGGGAAAACGCGCTCTCCGCAGCGCGCCTCAGCCGCGACAGCGAGTCTGTTGGTCCGACCTCGAGTTCACGGCGCAGTGCGACCCGCGCGATTGCCCCGCGCCAACCCGTTGGGAAGCCAAAGTGGCAGCGATAGTTGACGCGGCACTGGGTGTCGCTGACGGCACTGCAGCTGAGGTCTTCGCGGACTGTAACGCCCAGCGGTAACTGAACATTCAATCCGATTGTTCGCCGCGCGGCGTCGATCTCGGTGTACTCGAGCGCTACAATGAGACGCAAAAACCTTGGGCCGGATTCGCCAGAGATCCTTTGACCGACGACCGCGGGACCCGGTGGGTCAATGCGGGTGACGCGGATATCCAAGAACTCCGTCCACCTGGCGGGTTCGGTCAGAGCCTTCCTCACGACATCGATAGGCGCATTCACCAGAGCCGTCGGACAGCTAGGATTTGTCACCATCCCACTTTTACGAGAGTTGCGCGGGGAAAGCCCTGACCGGTCCAGTTGATTCCGGTCGCTCACTTCGTACTTTTTCTTCAGGAAAACTGAAGCCCAGTGCCAAGCGGTCGATTCTGGCCATTCCGTGCCCGGGGGGAAGCGCCGGCGTTCCTCCCGAACACCACGCGACTCGGGCCGCTTACATTTGTCCCGCTGCGGGCTTATAGTCAAACCGCACCACGACGTGTCATCAATCTATCAGGAGCAAACATCATGTCCCATCAGCCCCCGAAGCAAGAGAAGAAGAAACCCCAGCTCACCCCGAAAGAGAAGAAGGTGATCAAACAGCAGAAGAAGCATGTTGGGGATGCGGTCCCCCTAGTCCGCCGCTGATCTGATCGCGGATCGCGGCGCACACAAGATTGTCGCGCTCTAAGTCCGCGTCGTGGGACGTACGACTTTCCCTGTACGAAGGGAAGCCGGACGCGGGGCTGTTGGTGTTTGCGACGAACGTTAACGCCTGCGTGGTGACCTGAAGCGGTCAAAGCGGTCGCTCAGCATTCGACGTAAGCGGTCCGCAACGGCGGAACGCCCCGGGGGCACGATCGCCGCACTCGATCTGGGGACCAAGCGCATCCTGTGGGAGGTGCCCGCTGGGTACAACTGAGGATCTCACGCCGTTCGGCCTCGCACTGAAGACCGGAACGCCGAGCGGTCCGTGGCAACGACCGGCGGGGTCGTATTCATCCGCGCGGCCCTGGACCGCTACCGGCGTGGCCTCGATAAGAACACTGGCGCGGAGTTGTACGGGGTAGCCTTCCAGCTGGTATGGCAAAGCAAAGCCAATGACAGACCGACATGTGGAAGGGGCGCCAGTACGTGGTGATCGCTGCAGGCGGCCACGGAGGCGGGGCGAAGACCGCCGATACCATCGTCGCGTTTGCGCTGGCGGGTCTCGGCCGGGCTGGTCGTTCATTGTGGGATCGAACCGCTGGGCAGCCCTATTGTGCGGTGCGGTTACAGGGATCTCGCTCGGCGCATGGCTTGTATTTCCTCAAGCGTCTGCGCACCGACTACATCGATCTGCTCTATCGGTACATTCTGGACGAGAGGAGCGCGATCTTATCTTTCAATCAGCAAAGGGGGAAAGCGTATGCTTGGGCCAGGCATGTCCGTGGAGATTGCAACATGAAATCGCTGGGCAGAAAACCGGAAGGCGCGCGGCTCGAACGCATCAAGGCTTCGCCGCTCTGGGCGGGCGAGCGGTTTCGCAACGTGCACCCGGTCATCCCGAGCTTGCGCGACCCCAACGCCTCGATGCCGACGCTCGGGGATTTTCTCTGTGGCGGCGAGCGGCGCGTGCCGCGCGGACCGCTGCCATCGATGAACCCGCTCGAAGGCTGGGCGAGACCGCCCGCCAGCGGACTGCGCGCCACCTGGCTCGGCCACTCCACGTTGATGCTCGAGATCGATGGCCTTCGTGTGCTCACCGATCCGGTCTGGGGAGCGCGCGCCTCGCCATCGCGGCTCGCCGGCCCCAAGCGCTTCCAGCCTGTACCCGTTCCCCTTCGCGCGATGCCGCCGGTAGACCTCGTGCTGGTGTCGCATGATCACTACGACCATCTCGACTACCCGACCATCCGCGAACTCGCCAAGCGTGACGTGCCCTTCGTGACGTCGCTCGGGGTCGGCGCGCACCTCGAAGCCTGGGGCGTGCAACCGGGGCGCATCGTCGAGCTCGACTGGTGGGAATCGCACCAGTTGCCGAACACCGGGCTCACGGTGACCGCTGCGCCCTCGCAGCACTTTTCCGGGCGCGGCTTGAAAGACCGCAACGCGACCTTGTGGTCCTCACTCGCTATCCGTTCGCAACGGCACGCCGTGTTCTTCAGCGGCGACACCGGCCTCACGACCGAATATCAGACGATCCGCGAGCGGCTGGGACCGTTCGACCTCGTGATGCTGGAGGTCGGCGCGTTCCATCCTGCCTGGGGAGATATCCACCTCGGACCGGAGAACGCTCTCAAGGCGCTGGCGCTGCTCGGCGGCGGCCCCTTCCTGCCCGTGCACTGGGGCACGTTCAGCCTTGCGATGCATGCGTGGGACCAGCCTGCGGAGGCCTTGCTGGAGCTGGGTCCAAAGGCCGGTGCGCAACTCGTAATGCCTCGCCTCGGCGAACCGGTCGAGCCGGCGCACGCGGAAGGCGTCGAGCCGTGGTGGCGTGTGGTCGACGCAACGGCGCGAGAACCAGCACCCGACGCGCCTGTAGCAATGACGTTGCCGAAGGCTATGCCGTGGCCGATCGACTAGGTTGAAAATGACTGGCTCAGACGCAACTCGGCTTTGCTTGTTACCGTCTTTCAGCGTCCCAAAGCCAACGCTCAAGACGATTTGCACCGGTTGCCAATACTTTGACCTGCCTGACGGTTCTCCACAGTCTTCACGGGAAGCATGAGCAGATGGAGGACGCGGGGCAGCGTAACTAAACCAGGGGCAGGCTCCAATCCTATGCGTGGACTATACTTGAGTGTGCGCCAAAAAGCGCCGTGCTATTTCACATGATTCGACTTATCGCGCAATATGGGTTGGCGCTCGTTTTCGCGAACGTACTGGCAGAGCAGATCGGCCTGCCGGTTCCGGCGGTTCCAACACTGATCGTCGCCGGCGCACTGGCCGCGGACGGAACGCTTTCCGCGTTGACGCTGTTCGGCGTGGCGGTTGTTGCGTCTGGGATTGCGGACACGATTTGGTATGTTGCCGGCCGATTGTATGGTCGCGCTGTGATGCGCACTTTCTGCCGCATATCGCTCTCGCCCGACTCCTGCGTGCGGCAGACGGAAGATCGCTTCGAACGCTGGGGCGCACTCACCTTGGTGCTGGCCAAGTTCATCCCGGGCCTGTCCACCATCGCGCCGCCCTTGGCCGGCGCCGTGCGACTCGGTTGGTGGTCGTTTCTGCTGTTCAATGGCGTGGGCGTGGCCATCTGGGTCGGGGCTGCGATCGGTGCCGGGATGCTGTTTCATGCCGAAATTGGCAACCTTCTCTTGCGGCTGGAAAAAGTCGGGGCGCTCGCGGTCGAGGGTGTGGGCGCGATGCTCGCCGGATACATCGCCTTTAAGTGGTGGGAGCGGCGGCGTTTTTACAAGATGCTGCGCATTGCACGCGTCACGGTCAACGAACTGCGCGACTTGATGGATAGCGGCAAGGACCCCCTCGTGGTCGATGTGCGCTCTCGCCTGGTCCGCGACCGGGACGCGCGCTATGTTCCCGGCGCGTTGACGATGGAGGTCGCGCAAGTGGACCAACGGCTCGAACAGTTGCCGACCGATCGCGAGATCATTTTTTACTGCACGTGTCCCAACGAGGCTTCGGCGGCTTCCGTCGCGAAGCGATTGATAGAGATGGGCTACACGCGCGTGCGGCCGTTGCAAGGCGGGCTGGATGCGTGGATCGAGGCCGGATTTGCAGTCGAACACCGGCCTGCATTCACCGCCAACGGTGCGTCGACGAACGCGACGTCAGCCCACGTAGAACAAAGCGAACGTGTCCCATCTTCGTAAGCGAAAGTCTCCAGCGCCATGTTTGCGAAGCGGCACACTTGCGCAAATTGTCAGAAGCATAGCTGACGGAAGTGAAGCCTGCAGATGATGAGGTGCTGCTTGTTCAGGGAGCGCTTGTTGACAACGCAGAAACCGTGTTGCGGTATCGCTTGCGGCGCGGCGCACGGCGGTACGGAGCGTCGAGAAGAAGCGCGTTGAGAAGGTAAGGGCGCTATGTAGCGGCAGCCACGGCACTCGATCTCGAACGCCGACCGAGTTTAGAGAGTCAAGCGTCGGCCGAGGCTTGGGCTGAGTGCGAGCGCAGCGCGAGAATCAAAGCCGGAATGCCGGTGGCGGCGGTTCGCGGACACGGTGGCGGGCAGCGGCAAACCGGACAATGAGCGGTGACGAAAGGGGCGCACTACGCCCTCATCGATGCTACGGAGTTCAATTCGTTGCTTGCCCAACCGACGCCCAAATTGAGTCACGCACTGGCGATCATTTCCACCGGTGCACGCGGCATACCTGCGATGAGATAGGCCACTCGGCATAGGTCTCGACGGCTTGACGTCCGACCTGCCTGGCCATGGTAGTCCCGTCTCTGAGAAGGCGATATCGGTTTCTCGGGAAAGTGCCACTTGTCATGCGCGGGTCTGTTACTCTCTGGGGTTCTTGGTGACCGAATTTACCGGCAGGCTATTGCGACCACAGAACAAAAAGGGCGCTAGATAGATTACTGCGCGTCGATTGGTAACGCGTAGACCCGACCATCAGTCGGTTTGGAAGTCGCGATAACTGGCTTGACAACCTGTTATTTCGCTTCCGGTAAACTAGTTGGGTCCTTCTCGGTCCTGCAGGCTCTTCGCCCGCCAAGATAGTGCCAACAGTCCGCCTGCCACCGCCAGCAGCACGCCTGGTAGTGAGGCCGCAGCAGCGACGCGGCCAAGTAGGAGCGGTCCGACCAGACCACCGCCGGAGCCCATGCTGGCGACTCCAGAAATTGCATTGCCACCGAGTCGGCCCGCAGTGGAAAACACAAGCGGGAAGATGGCGGCTTGGCCCAGCCCTACGACGACGAGCGCCAGAAACATCAATAGCAGCGAATGCGAGATCACGGCCAAGCCTAGCGCCATTGCGGCCACCAACGTGCCACTGCGCACGAGACGCTGTGCTCCCCAACGATCGGCATGCGAATCGGTAAGGAAACGGCCGACCATCATGGCAGCGGAGAACACGGCGATGCCGAGTGCTGCCACACTCGCGCTTGCTGCCAGTACGTCGTGCAAATAGAGGGTGATCCAGCCGTTCATACCCCCTTCTACGAGGGCCGCACACGCCGCCAATACGCCAAGGCCGGCTATCCTATGATTGGGGAGTGCGACAGCGCCTCGACGACTCAATCGCGCTGAATCAGGCAGTAGTCGATCAGCAAGCTGCCAGTACGCGACCGCGAGGATCGCACCCACCAAGCCAAAGTGCATCCGAATGCCGCAGTCGCTGGCCACCAGAGCGCTGCTCAGTACGGCGGAGACCGTGGTTCCGAAGTAAAACATCGCGTGCAGCTTGCCCATATTGCGCTGGCCGCTACTCAACTCCATCAATGCGGCCTGACTGTTGACCCCCACGCTAATGGCGTTGACCAGCACTCCCAAGAAGTACACCACGAGCCATAGTTGAATAGTGTTGGAAACCCAAGGTACGCAAACCATCCATACCCCGAGTAGCACACCGCAACGCTGGATTGTGGCTCGGCTGCCCCAGCGCAACAGCAATAAGCGATTCAGTGGATAGGCAGTGAGGCCGCCCAGGCCCAACGCGAATAGGGTGCATCCCCAGTCGGTGGCACTCAGCTGGAACTGCGCCTGGAATGCAGGATAGCGTGCAAATAGGGTGTTGCCGACAACGCCAAGACTGATGAAACAGCCAGTCAAAGCCCACAACGATCGAACCGACGTCTTCATGTCTTATTCAATATCCGTCCGAAAGAGCGCCCCTTCCGTCGTAAATTCTCGAGAAAAAACCCCGGCAACTGGCGCTGCCGGGGCGCAAATCTCTGCCTTGGGAGACAGAGAGGAGGAGCCGTCACGCGATGCGATTGTTGTGCACCGCACAACCTAAATATAGCTTTGCCAATCAGGCGTGTCAAGGTTAAATATTGCATCGCACCAATATCTACGGACGCCCCGTGGATGGCATGTCCTCTTTCCGACCTGTTGCACGGGAAACGTCGGGCAACCGCTCCAGTGCTGAGCGCCATGTCCGCACGACCGCCTGAGCAACAGCGAATTACGACGGCGGCGACAATGTGGAGAAGTGCGGCATTGTAGGTCGAATCATCTGGAAGAATTTTCCCCGCCTTCATCCGCTTGCGGGCGTGCGCCGCCGAAGTCGCAATGACGCTAATTCGATAGCCGCCCCGTAGTAGGTAAAAGACGTCACCATCGGAGACGTCGTTTTTCACCGCGCGCTCACGCCAGACCATTTTCCTTCAACACCTGTGTAGCATTGCTCGCATCGATGGTCATGGTCGGCAGCGTTATCTGATGCGGGATCTTTTCGCCATTCATTAATTTGAGGCCTTGCCGCACACCTTCCGCTCCGGGCGTGGCATAAAGGAAGGTAGCCGTGAGCTGGCCTTTCTGCACCCAGACGACTCCCTCGTTGGGAATCGCGTCGATGCCTAGAAACTTGATGGCCTTTTCCCGACCTCCATCCTTCGCGGCGAGATAGGCGTTGTAGGCGAGCGGGTCATTGTGGGCGTACACCAGATCGATATTCTCGTTGGCCTTGAGGGCGGTAGCCATGATCTCGTAGCCCTTGTTCGCCTTCCATTCCGTATCGATGGGTGCCAGCAGGGACTTGATGCCCGGTTCTTTGTCCACCAGTTCGTGAAAACCCTTGCTCCGGTCATGCGCGGGCGCGCTCGCCAGGCCGCCCCACAATTCGACGATGTTGCCTTTGGCCTTGCCCGGTCCGCCCAGCAACTTCACCGTGTAGTCGCCGGCAGCCCGACCGATCAGCACATTGTCGCCGCCGATGAACTGCGTGTACTTGTCGGTATCGACATTGCGGTCCAGGATGATGACGGGGATACCGGCCTTGATCGCCTTGAGGGCGACCGGTGTCAGCCCGGCGGATTCCTTGGGTGAGATCAGCAGCACGTCCACACCTTGGGTAATGAAATTTTCTACGTCGGCGACCTGCTTCTCGGTCTTGTTCTGGCCATCGGCGATGATCAATTCGAGATCAGGATGCTTTTCCGCTTCCTTGCGCATGTCCTTATTGAATTGCACCCGCCAGGTTTCGAGAATGGTGGCCTGGGAAAATCCGAAACGGTACTTCTTGGCGGCAAAGCCGCGCGGAATATTCGCGGTAGCGGCCAAAGCCGCACTCAGCTTGAGCAGTGTTCTACGTTCCATTGTGGTTCTCCCGAAATGACTATGTGGAAGTGCGCCCCTTGATCCACCGCTTGAATGCTACGAATCGCTTATCGCCCCTGTGGTGCCTGGAGCGGATCTAGTCCGAGCGGCATCAGACGTGACTTCGGAAGCCGACGAACCCGCCGCCGGCGTACGCGACAGCAGCGACCCGAGGCGCCGAGCGAGGCGCCCGGCCTGGCCTTCCTGGAGCAGCACTGCCCCGAGAATGATCGCGCCCTTGAGTACGAGTTGCATGTTGCTGTCGATGTTGTTGAGCTGAAGGATGTTGCCGAGGAAGCCGAAGATGAGCACCCCAACGAGCGTGCCGGCCATGAAGCCTTTACCACCCATAAGACTCGTCCCGCCAATCACCACGGCGGCGATCGCGTCCAATTCGATGCCCGATCCCGCATCGGGCTTGCCTTGCTGATACTGGGCGGTGTAAAGAACGCCGGCGAGGCTCGCTAACAGCCCTGACAGTGCGTAGACGGTGATCTTGACCCGATCTACCGCGATGCCCGAGAGTCGCGCCGCCTGTTCGTTGCCGCCGATGGCGTAGACGTAGCGGCCGAAGGTGGTCGCCTTGAGCGCCACACCGACGACTAATGCAGCAGCAAGGAAGAATAGGCCGGGCACAGGTAACACCCGCCACCAAAGAGCGCGCAGCAAATCCACGTCGTCGGTGGAATTGCTGCCCACATAAACCGGGAACACAGAGGCGTCCTGGCCGGTGACCACGCGGGCAATTCCCAAGATGCCCACCATGGTCGCGAGGGTGACGATGAAGGGCTGCAGGCGAGCCTTGGAGATGAGTACGCCGTTGAGTGCACCAAAGACCAGGCCTACGGCAGGCACGGCAACCAGGACTCCTGCGACGCCAAATTTTCCGGGCAGCATTCGCACCATCCATACTGCCGTGAACAACGCGACCAACGCCCCGAGGCAGTACGCGGCCATGGTCCAGGCGCGGTTGATCGAAGGCGCGTTGCCCGCGGTCTGTGCGCCCATCCGTGGAATCGCTTGAACGACCCAGGCGACGAGGACAAACAACACCAGGGCGGTGATCGGGATCGAAATCACGGCAGCGGAAGTCCAGCCGGACTGGGTCCACAGCATCGCGCACAACACCGACGCGAGGGCAAGGATCGAGCCGACTGACAGGTCTATCCCGCCGGACAGAATGACCAGCGTCATGCCCACGGCGACCATGCCGTTGTTCGATACTTGACGCAACACGTCGGAGAGATTGCCGGGGCTGAGGAAGATGTTGACGCCTCTGGAATTGACCGGTGAGGTGGCGATGCCGACAGCCAACAGCAGCACCAAGCCCCAATACAGCTTGCTGCGCAGCAGGAACTGTCCGACGGCGGCAAGATAGGCGCGCGCCGTACCGCGTTGCGCTCTGGTCAATTCAATCGTCTTGGTGCTGGCCATGGATCGATAGGACTTCTTTGAAGGGTCGAAATGCGAGCTAAGGATTTGGTCGACATTCAGGCCATATTAGGGGGGGCAATGGCCTCGCTTGGCATTGCGGTTGACCTTGTTAGGCGAAACGCTTCCTGCACATCGCCGCCGGGCGACGCATAGTCGAGAATTGCGTCGGGGGCGAACTCCTCGCGCCGGAGCAGGGCGGTCGCGCGCCCTTCGCGCAGCACCAGGATGCGATCGGAGAGCGCCAGCAATTCGGGCATCTCCGAGCTCGCGACAACGATGGCGAGTCCTCTTGCCGACAGTTCACGGATCAGGTGATAGATCTCGGCTTTGGCGCCAACGTCGATTCCCCGAGTCGGCTCGTCGAGAAGCAATATGCGAGGTGTCGTGGCGAGCCACTTTCCGACCACCACCTTCTGCTGATTGCCGCCGCTCAGTGTGCCGGCAATCTGCTCCGGGCCGCGCGCCCTGATCGCAAGTTTATTGATCGTGTCGACAGCGAGCGCAACTTGACGGCGGCGCCTGACGAAACCGAATCGTGCCAGCGTCGGCAGCACGGTAAGCGCCACGTTCAGATCGAGCGCGGCGTCGAGCATTAGTCCGTCGCGCTTGCGGTCTTCGCTGACCAGCGCAAGTCCGGCACGCTTGGCGTCTACCGGCGACCTGATAGCGACCGGAACTCCCCCGATACGGATTTGGCCGCCCCAATCTTCGGTGCGCACGCCGAACAGTGTCTCCAGCAGCTCGCTGCGTCCTGCTCCCATGAGGCCCGCTAGGCCTAACACTTCCCCCGGAGCCACGTCGAGATCGATGTCATCGAGGAGCCGCGGCCGGGTAGCAGTCGGCCGCGGATTGGCCAGCCAAATTCCGCGCACCGAAAGTGCCGACGCAGGAGCGCGGGCGGGAGTTACGGGGAGATGAGTGCTGGGCGCCTTGGCGGCAAAGAATTCCTGCACCTCCCGTCCTACCATCAGCTGAATGAGTTGCCGCCGCGACGTCTGCGCCGTCGGCAAGGTGGCAGCCAGCGCGCCATCGCGCAGCACGGTGACCGTTCTCGCCAGATCGAAGATTTCCTCCATCCGATGCGAGATGTAGACGATCGCGACTCCCTCTGCGGCGAGCCTTCGCATGAGCGCGTGCAGACGCTGCGCGTCGCCCACCGACAGCGCGGACGTGGGCTCATCCATGATCAGAATCCGGGCGTTGAGCGACAGCGCCTTGGCGATCTCGACCAGTTGTTGCTCCCCGACCCGAAGCGTCCCCACGGCTGCTGTGGCAGATGCCTGGAAATTGAGGCTCTCCAGCAATTTCGCTGCAGCCCGGGCCTGGCTTTTGGTGTCGACGAACCAGGGCGGCCGCAGCTTCTCCCGCCCGAGGAAGATGTTCTCAGCCACGGTCATTTCCGGAACCAGATTCAACTCCTGGTGAATGACGGCGATGCCGTGCCGGGTCGCGTCGCGCGGCCCTTCGAAGCGCACCGGTGTACCGAGAATAGATATCTCGCCTTCGTACTCGTTATAAATACCACCGGCTATCTTCATCAGCGTGGACTTGCCCGCGCCGTTCTCACCCATAAGAGCATGGATCTCGCCCAACTCGACGGAAAAGTCGACACCTTTCAATACCGGTACACCGCCGAATGACTTACGAATGCCTCGCAGGGCAAGCGCGGCGGCAGTTGCGTCGACTGGGAGAGGCCGAGACATTGTCCTCAGCAAGCCCCGGTCCGCGCGACTCGTGAGAATCGAAACCGTTGCGGTGCCGGAAAAGAGCGCGCGAAGGTGCGGAACGACAGTGCGGCAAACGCGCTCGGTCGCGCGCGCGCTTCGTCGCGCAAGGCAGCCGATAGCGGGCTGCGCATCAACGTGGCAGGAGATCCGGAGCGCGTCGCATTCGGGCCGCCGCCAACCGGCACTGCATTCGCTCTGCGCATCACGCTCCTCTCTAGATCCAACACCGACGATCGTCGGCCGGCTTATTGTTATTGCTGGCTTAACGTGGTCGGCGGCACCCCGCCGTGCGCACCCGATCGAACATGCGGCGAGCGGCCTTTGCGCGTTTGCGCAACCGGGGGTCGATAAACTAATCGATTAGCTAATCGTTTCATAAGCGCGCAAAATATGCAATAGTTCTAACGCGGAACCAGGATTTAAGGAGCGCGATTCGAATCCATGAATGCTCGGAAACGCTCGCCAATGCAGGAATCCAGAACACTCGGCCGATTGGTCTGCGCTGGAGGCCCCTGCTCGCTGGTGGGACAGGAATAGCGTAGGCAAGCCGCGATGCCGACGATTCGCGATGTGGCAAAGCTCGCTCGAGTATCGACGGCCACGGTATCGGCGGCGATCACCGGCAGCGCCTTCGTCAGTCCGACTTTGAAGAGCCGGGTACTGGTCGCGATCGAACAACTGGGCTACTCCCCGGACGGTGTCGCGCGCAGCTTGAAGAAAGGCGTGAGCAATCTGCTCGGCCTGATCCTCCCCGACATTACCAACCCATTCTTCACGGAATTCGTGCAAGCCGCGGAGGGGTACGCCCAGGAGGCGGCGTACTCGGTGTTGCTTTGCGACAGCGGAGAAGACTTGGACAAGGAACTCGCTTACTTGCGTTTGATGCGCAGTCATCGAGTCGCCGGCCTGATTCTCTGCCCGGTTGGCACAACAGAGCTCTACGAAACGACCGCGGTGCGGCAAGCAGGGCTCCCAGTGGTGCTGGTTGACCGACGGATCCCCGGACTCGAAGTGGACTCGGTTACGATCGACAACCATGCCGCTGCGCTTGAGGCAACCCGTTACTTGCTCGATCTCGGTCATGCCCGGATAGCGACCATCGCCGGCATCGCCGGCCGCTTTACTTCTGAGGAACGCCTGCGCGGTTTTCAGGATGCGTTATCGGAGCGTCGCATCGTCGTGCCCGCCAGCTACATCCGGCACGGCAACTACCTGGAAAACGAGGCGTTCCGGGTCTGCTGCCAGCTGCTGCGCGAAACTCCTGCCCCGACTGCCTTGTTCGTTGCTAACAATCACATGCTAATCGGCGTCATGCGTGCGGTCACCGAATTGGGACTGACCTGTCCGAAAGACATCTCTATCGCGGCCATTGACGACTTTCCGTGGGCTAATGCGTTCACGCCGCGCTTGACTACGATCCGCCAGCCGGTGCGGCAGATGGCCGAAGAAGTCGTGCGCCTGCTGCTGCGGCGAGTCGCTGGGTCAGCGGGCGAGCCGGTGCACACCGTGCTTGAAGCCAGTCTCATCGTTCGCGAATCTTGTGCGCGGCATTCCGATCGTCTCGCCGCAAAACCCACGGCGGCGCGCAAGAAGGCGGCCATCAAGCGCTAGGTCGCGCCGAACTTGCCGGCGGGGCGGAACGGCAGAATGTAGGCGGTGCAACGGGAGAAGGGGCACAGCGTTGTTATTTCCAGGCAGTGCGGCGGTCTTAAGGCGCTGCCTGTTCGCGGGGTCCCTTTTGATTGCCTTGGGATGGATCCGGGAACTTCATGTTCGAGGGATCGCGGTGCGGATAGTGCCCATTGTCGTATTTCTCACCAGGCAGCTTTAGGCGCGCGTTGCAATCGTTAGCGCGCTGAACATGCGTAGTTAGAGGGCGCTCGGACAGGTCGCAGAATTCCTCCACGCCATCGGGCCTAAAGATCATCTCAGGCGAGCCGGCTAGAGAAGCCCGCGTGCGCACCTCCGCCGTGATGACTGAGGACGCTCGAAGCCCACGTCTCGCGGGCCATCGGGGCACTTGCCCGGGCCACGAGCAGCATTCTGTTTAGTTCAGCAGTCAGCTTAAAATAGCTCGAACATTGAACATCCGCAGCTAGCATTTGCTGAGTGTACGCGGCACTATTCTTGGCGCTACGGCATGCACTGAGACTGTGGACTCTCTATGGCTGAAACGCTTCAACCCTACTGGAACAAGCGTAACTTCGGTGTAACTCCGGAGCCGAAGGGCAAAACGGCCGGACCTCCCGAGGCGCTGACCTTTGTCATCCAAAAGCACGCGGCCCGCCAGCTTCACTATGATTTTCGTTTGGAGCTGGATGGCACCCTGAAAAGCTGGGCGGTGCCAAAAGGCCCGAGCCTGGACCCGGCCGATAAACGCATGGCGGTGCATGTCGAGGACCATCCTCTCGACTATGCAAATTTCGAAGGTGTGATTCCGCCCAGGCAGTATGGCGCCGGAACCGTGATTGTGTGGGACCGTGGCGTGTGGATCCCCGTCGGCGATCCGCATGCGGGCTATCGGGACGGGAAACTTAAGTTCGAACTGCACGGCGAGAAACTGCGCGGCCGCTGGACTTTAGTGCGCATCCGCGGCAGGGCCGCACAAGAATCCAAGGAGCCTTGGCTGCTCATCAAAGAACGAGATGACGAGGCGCGACCTGCTGCACAGTACAGTGTCGTGGAAGCCCTGCCGGATAGCGTCCTGCAAAGCGGCGGCACCTCGGAAGCGAAACGGGGTGGGGCGAAGGCGGAGCAGCCGCCCGCTAAAGGGACAACCAGAAGGAGCGCGGTGTCAAAAGACGAACCGTCCAGAACGATGCCTGAGGGCGCCGTGAGGGCCACTTTGCCGCTGATGCTTGCCCCGCAATTAGCCACCCTCGTCGAGACGGCGCCAGCCGGTGATTGGTCTTACGAAATCAAGTTTGATGGTTATCGCGTTCTGGTACGCATCGATGGCGACGACGTTCGCATCTTTACCCGCAACGGCCACAACTGGAGTTCGAAAATGCCTGCCCTGGTGCACTCCGTAAAGAAGCTAGGATTCACCAATGGCTGGCTGGATGGCGAGATTGTTGTCCTGGGAACGAACGGCGTACCGAGCTTCCAATTGCTGCAGAATGCTTTCGACGCCTCACGCACGAGTGACATTGTGTTGTTCGTTTTCGACCTGCCGTTCTATGACGGCTACGACTTGCGTAACGTGGCCCAGTTCGAACGGCGTGAGTTGCTCAAGGCGGCGATGGCCGGAAGCAACAGTGGCAACGTCCAGTTCAGCCAAGAGTTCGATCAACCGCCGGAGCAGATTCTGGAAACAGTGTGTCAGCTTCATATGGAAGGTGTGGTCGGTAAGCGGCGCGACTCCCGATATGAGTCGCGCCGATCACCCAACTGGATCAAGTTGAAGTGTGTGAAGCGGCAAGAATTCGTCATCGGGGGCTTCACCGATCCCAAAGGTTCGCGCGAAGGCTTTGGCTCGCTGTTGATCGGCGTACATGATGCCGATGGCCGTTTGCGTTTTTGCGGCGGCATGGGCACAGGGTTCGATGGCAAAACACTGCGCAGCTTGCGCGAAAAGTTGAGCAAGCTCGAAACTGCCAAGAGCCCATTTCAAGTATCCGGAGCGCCGCTCCCAAAAGCCGCGCACTGGGTCCGCCCGAAGCTCGTTGCCGAAGCCACCTTCGCTGAATGGACGGGGGACGGCATAGTGCGACAGGCGGTATTCCATGGCCTGCGCACGGATAAGGAAGCGAGCGCGGTTACTCGAGAGATGCCCGAAGCACCCGCTCGGACTGAGGTGCCCACAGAGGGTAAGCAAGGCGCGACGCGTACGCCGACGAGCAATGTAGTCAATGGCGTCAAAATCAGTAACGCTGACAGGGTAGTAGATCCTTCCTCCGGCATAACGAAGCTGGATCTGGTGCGCTATTACCAGACCGTTGCCGACCTGATATTGCCGCATTTGAAGGGTCGGCCGGTCTCCTTGGTTCGTGGTCCGGATGGTATCCCGGGCGAGTTGTTTTTCCAGAAGCACGCGGAAATGCACAATATCCCCAGGATAAGGAATCTCGATCGAACGTTAGATCCTGGGCATCCTGCGTTGTTGGAAATCGATTCTGCGCAGGGCCTGGTCGGCGCGGCGCAGATGAATGTGATCGAGCTGCACACCTGGAATGCGACGAAGGACGCGATAGACAAACCTGACCGAATGACATTCGACTTGGATCCCGGGGAAGGCTTGTCTTGGGCGCGCGTTATTGAAGCGGCCGAAATCATGAAGGCGATGCTCGAAGAGTTGAGTTTGCAAGGCTTTCTCAAGACCAGCGGTGGCAAAGGGCTGCACATCGTGGTGCCGATCGCGCGCAAGCTAGATTGGGACACAGTGAAAGACTTTTCTGAAGCAGTTGTTCAACACTTAGCCAGTACTTTCCCTGACCGCTTCGTGAGCAAAAGCGGGGGGCGTAACCGAGTCGGCAAACTCTTCATCGATTATCTGCGCAACGGCCGCGGCGCTACCACTGCGGCAGCTTATTCCGCGCGCGCCAGACCGGGAATGGGCGTGTCCATTCCTCTGTCCTGGGATGAGCTTCGGGACATAAGAAGCGGAGCGCAATGGACCATCTCTAACGTTCACGAGCGACTTGAGGAACAGCGCCGGAGGGACCCTTGGAGCGGATACAAAAAGAGCCGGCCGACGTTAGCAACGGCGATGAAGACGCTGGGATTTAAGCGGGGCAAACTCTAACTCGCATTTGCCGAGTGGGGCTTATAGCGCTGAATTGCAGAACGATTTACAAAATCGTCGTAGCAACATCTACAGAAGGTTTGTTTAGTAAGTGCGAAGTGGGAGAAGCGAAACCACCCGCAACCAATCACCCCAGTGCGTCCGCTCACCTATCCCGCTTTAATGCGAAAACGCGCCGGCGAGCCAAACTAGATGCGGTCAAACCGTTGATTAAAATGCCTTAAGAACTGAAGAGCGCCTCTATGCTGCTACTCGAAACTCCGGCGCGGGTTCTTCCTCCTCTTGATCACCGAAGCGTTCCCACCATTCTCCAAAGCTTATAAAGCCCTCGATCGCTTCGGGTTGCGCCTGTTCGCTCTCAATGTTGGCTTCCATCATTAAAATCTCCTTGGGGAAGATAGTCCTACCCAAGCATTTAACATGCCGCAGAAAAGAACGCTTCTTTAGGCGAAAACGAACCCCGCGAAGTCGCTTCCATCAGGTGGCTGTCCTGCGTGTTTCCAGTGCCCGGTCGAGCCCTGTGCCGGCGGAGCCGACAAAGGGGTGGCCTACCAAGAGTTCCTGTTCTCCCGGCTGTTCACCACCAGCGCTACCCCCGCCGAAGGCCGTTTGCGTAGTGTCGGCATACCGCGGACAGTCGGTGCGCGAGCGTGCCGCGGCGCGTAATCCTTCGGGGTTTCTGCGCGCCGTTTGCCGGGCGTTTAATTCAACGCGCGAGGGTGGCCTGCAAAAAATCGCTGCGATCCTTGAGTTGAACGCCGGTCAGTTGCAAGCGAAAGCATTCGCGCAACAGCCAGATCAGGCGATTTGCGGCGGCATCGTAAGGCAGCCCTTCCGGCCGGACGTTCGAAATGCAGTTGCGTTGCGCATCGGTACAACCCACCTGAGGAGAATAGGTGAGGTACATTCCCAGACTATCGGGCGAACTCAGACCCGGGCGTTCTCCAATCAGCACCACCACAACCTTCGCCTTTAGCAATTCACCAATCTCGTCGCCAATTGCGACGCGTGCCTGCTCGGTGATGACTACCGGTCCGGTACGCCATTCCTCCGGCAGTAACGTCCGAATCGAATGCAGCAGCGGCTCGGCGTGCCGACGAACAGCCAGGGCCGACAACCCGTCCGCGGCCACGAACAGCACATCAGGCGGGGACGGATCGATTCGCTCTGACAAGAGCGCGGCGCTCACTTCATTCAAACGACGCCCCAGATCAGGCCTCAGCAAGTAGCTTGCCCGATCAGGCGCGCGACTGTGCACACATAACGTGTTCCAGCCCGACTGGTGCAGCGTTCGTCCCAAAACGGCGGGCTCGAATGCCGAGTGTACGGCGTCGCGCGCCTGCGCGTGTGCGAGGCCAAAGCGCAACAACTCTTCCGTGGGCAGGCTGTCGCCGACTCTCCCCAGCGCGACGCGCGCAGACGTGTATCGGCGCAGTTCCTCCCAGGGATCGGATTGAACAATGCTGCCCATTTTCACGCTGACCGTGTCATATCCTTGAGCCCCAACAGAAGCCCATGCTGCATCGGCAAGTCGCGCAGACGCCCGCGTCCATCGGTGAGCTCTGTTTGTTCCAACCACGCTTCGAACTCCGGTGCGCGCTTCAGTCCGAACAAGGTGCGAAGATACAGCGCATCGTGGAATGATGAGCTTTGATAACCCAGCATAATGTCGTCGGCACCCGGGACGCCCATGATGAAGGTAACACCGGCTGCGGCAAGTAGCGTGAGCAGCGTGTCCATATCGTCCTGGTCGGCTTCGGCGTGGTTGGTGTAGCAGACGTCGCACCCGAGCGGCAGGCCTAAGAGCTTGCCGCAGAAATGATCCTCCAGCCCGGCGCGGATGATCTGCTTTCCGTCGTACAGATACTCTGGTCCGATAAAACCGACGACGGTATTGGTAAGCAGCGGTTTAAACTCGCGGGCAACCGCATAGGCTCGCGCCTCGCAGGTCTGTTGATCGACGCCTGCGTTAGCGTTGGCAGAAAGCGCGCTCCCCTGGCCCGTCTCGAAATACATCACGTTGTCGCCTACGGTACCGCGCCCAAGTGAGAGTGCGGCCGCGCGCGCTTCGTGCAGCAATGCGAGATTGATTCCAAAGCTCGCGTTGGCTTTTTCCGTACCGGCGACTGACTGAAACACCAAGTCTACCGGCGCATTTTGCTCAATCGCCTGTAGCTGATTCGTTACGTGACTGAGGACGCAAGTTTGGGTCGGGATATCGAACCGGTCGCGTATTTCGTCGAGCATGCGCAACAAGGTAATGATCTCGGTTAGGTTGTCCCCTGCGGGATTGATGCCAACCACCGCATCGCCGCAGCCATACAGGAGTCCATCCAGCATGGAAATGGCGATACCTCTTGGATCGTCGGTCGGATGATTGGGCTGCAGACGCACCGATAGCCGTCCGGGTAAACCGATCGTGTTGCGGAAACGGGTAACCACACGGCACTTTTTCGCCGCCAGAACGAGATCCTGATTGCGCATCAGCTTGCTCACCGCCGCCGCCATCTCCGGCGTAATTCCGGGAGCCACCCGGCTGAGCACAGCCTCGTCGGTCGCGTCGGACAGCAGCCAATTGCGGAAATCGCCCACCGTGAGATGACCGATCTCGGCGAACGCTGTTGCGTCGTGCCGGTCGATAATCAAACGAGTCACCTCGTCCTCTTCGTAAGCGATGAGCGCTTCGTTGAGAAAAACAGTGACCGGTAACTCGGCGAGGCACATTCGCGCTGCCATACGCTCGACCGAATTAGTCGCTGCGACGCCTGCGAGATTGTCGCCGGAGCGTGCAGGTGAGGCCTTTGCGAGGACTTCCCTCAGGTCGGCAAAGCGATAGTTTTCTCCGCCTGCAGTATGGGCGTATGACATAGCGGGTTACCTCCGATGCCGCAACTTATCGATCGTTGGCGCTCGAGAGTCGATGCGCCTCGTGGCCATTTTACAGGCATGCGGGTGATTGGAGCCCAGCGCTGAATCGTCTACCATGGTGAAGCGAAGCGGGTCATACGTCTGCTCTATGTTGCCAAGAGGCACAACGATCGCGCAGCGCGGATCATCCCACCTGGCCACTGAAAGTGTCGCGCCGATGCCGGAGGTCGCCGAACTCGATGTTTCCTTCAGCCGGGCCGCCTACATTGGCGGCATTTTGCACACCGGAGGCGGGAGGAATATGCAGCGCCGGGGACGGCAGAATGAACCTAATTATCCGCGGCCGCAGCCCATCCGGCGTAAGGCGCGGTGGACATGGTGAACTTCGGTCCCATCGCCGGCGTACCCAGTGAATTCCGCTAAACACAATACTCAATTGACGTTCATGCGCACCAGATCGGAGGAGAATGTATAGATGGGGCAAGCGGAACGGCGGACAAACTTAACCGCATGGAGGGCCGGTGCGCTTTTGTGATCCCTGAAGGTGCAGTGACGATGCTCGAATCCCTGGGCAAGTCGTTCACGATCCGCAAGCTGATGAGGCACTGTTTTCGGCGATCGAGACGAACTTTCGTGGGACGGCCATGCGCAAGTTAATTCGGCTGCCGCACAACATCAACCATCCAGCGTTTCCGATGCGCTGGTCGAACAGTTTTTGGATATCGCCACTCCTGCTGGGGCTGGCCCCGCGCAGCATTGAAAGGACATTGCGCATACCCGGTATCGCCAACAAGTCGTTGAATGAGAGTGCAGTTAAAATACTCACGAACAGAGCGGTTCAACTCCGCAAATTACCCAGGAGATAAAAATGATCAAGGTCTGCACCTCCAGCGTTATCGATGCACCTGCGGATCGCGTGTGGGCGCGAGTTCGCGACTTCAATGGCCTGCCTGGATGGAACCCGGTGATCCGCGATAGCCGCATCGAGGAAAATCTCGCCTCGGACAAGGTCGGCTGCATCCGTCACATGCATACCAAGGATGGCGGTGCGATCCGCGAGCAGCTGCTCACCCTTTCCGATCGTGACCGTCAGTGCACTTACTGCATTCTGGAAAGTCCGATGGGGGTGGTGAACTACATCGCTACCCTGAAGTTCACGCCGATCACTGACGGCAATCGGACTTTCGCCGAATGGTCAGCGGAATTCGACTGCGCTCCCGAACGCGAAAGTGAACTCGGGCAGTTCATTGGGCAAACGGTGTTCCAAGGGGGCTTCGACGCGCTTAAAAAACACTTGGCAGGGCAATAATTGTCGCGCGCCGGTTCGCTAGTTTTCGCGCGTTGTGCGAAGTCGTGTCATGTGTTGGTCGCAAGGGTCCACTCTCGCGACCATCCAGCCAAAGTGCACAGGCCTAAATCATGGCGAGTCACCGGTAAAGCCTTTGAACCGCTGTGCCGGGAAGTCATCCTCCGCGACCGTAAGCCTAGATGTTGGAAACGAATAATCGCATTGCCTCGGGCACGGGGAAGCTAGGCGCAAGGCAGAACGGATGATCGCGGTCAGCGAAGAGCGCGGTGTGAGGTATCTGCATTTCGGCACGCATTGGGTGCAGGGTGCAATGCGAATCAGCCGACCGGATGCGCTGGTACTCGACTACACGCGGGCGATGATGGCGGTGTTACTTCTGCTACCGCGTCCAAGTAGCGCACTCGTTATCGGGCTGGGCGCGGGCTCGGTGGCGAAGTTTCTGCATCGCTACTTTCCCGACATGCGCGTCCTGGTGGTCGAGATAAACGCCAAGGTGATCGATGTAGCACGAGAGTACTTCTGCTTACCGGAGGATTCCGCGCATTTTTCGATCGAAGTGGCGGACGGGTTCGAATTCGTGCTGACGTCCAAGCGGCGCTTCGATCTTGTAATGGTGGATGGATTTGATCACAATGCCTGCGCCGGCCCGCTGGAAAGTTTGCCGTTCTACCTGGCATGCTGCGACCGCCTTTCTCGGCGCGGAGCGATGGCAGTGAATCTGTTGGGACATTCGCGCGGATTCAGGGCAGCGGTCAAGCGCATCGAGATGGCATTTTCGGAGCAAACACTGCCGTTATCGCCATGCAAGGACGGCAATGTCATCGTTTTTGGTGTGCGCGGGCCCGGTACCAAGCGTCGCGAAGGGCAGTTAGTGCAACGGGCACAAGCGCTTCACGCTGAAACGAACCTTAACCTGGCGTTTGCCATACCCGATTTAACCAGAAACCGGTGAGTTCGAAGGCAATGGGCATTGGTTTGCCGCACTGCCATTCAATCCGCCGGGCACGCAATCGTCCGCGATGCGCAACAGCCACCTCGTTCGCTGGCGGTAACTTGTACAAGACTTTGTAAATATTGTTACGGGGCCGATGACTGACAGATGCGCTTGCCACGACTCCAGCGCGAGTTGTCAATCGCCTTTTAAAATCCCCATGTTGCAATGATTCTCACGCTACTTCTCGATCCGCGAAACTTTACTACTCCGTTATTGCTGGTCCGATATTCCAGAGAAGGGCGCCCTTCCTTGAGATTCCATTGGAGGCCAGGTGTAGGCGTCAGTTTTGAAAAGTTTACGGGAGGCGCCGGTTGCAGCGTAGGTTGTTGAAGGGCCCTTTTGCCCAGTTCATCATCGTTTAGGCCCGATGCGTCGATCCGCTCCAATGCCTTGCGAACGATTTGTGAAAGCTGCATGGCGGATTTGTTGGCCAATGAAGTCTCCTCCGCCCGAACGATCGAGGGATCCAGAACCAGGACAGTCGTGATCGCGATGGGCAACAGGATCCGCATGCCGTTTGCCTAACCGAAAAAACCCTCATCGAGCAAACCATCAACGACGTCGTTGATGGATCAAACACTACCTCATTGGTGAGTGACTAACAAGATTTATGCCAAAACAAGGGGCGATAGGCGCTCCTCAACGTTGCGCGGGCGCGGTCTTGCCCTCCCTACCCGTCGCTTCGCACGGGGGCCCGGATGGGTTGGTCGACTGCGCAGTTGTCGGCAGTTTGCAGGGTTGCTTGGTCGGTTGGTTCGTGGTGATGGTTCCGCGCTTCAGCGCCTGGTCGGGATCCACGATGGCGCCGCCACTCACTTCGTCCACCGCTTTGGCTCCAGGAATTACGGCATCGGTGTCGGTGTTGGGGGGCGTGGCGCCTGGGCCGGCCGCAAAACCAGGCGTCAGCACAACGAGTGAAAGTGCTGCGACCAAGACCGCCGAATCGAACTTACTCATGTTCGTCTCCGTTGCTGTGGATCAATCCCACAACCAAGCAATTGCCGTACCTAGGGATCGCGAACTATAGGGAACAATGTATCCTCGGCCCGCTCCTTTGGCACGACCTACGAAGATCGCAAAGCAATTCGCGACTCAGCGCCCCGATACCGAGGCGCGAGGTAGCCTCTGCTTCGTCCTCACATTGGTGAACCATCGGGTAGCCAAGCCGGCCCAAACGGCACGGCATCGCTGGCGTGCAGTGGTTAGCACGATCAAACGGACGGGCACCGCTTCCCTGGCCGGGTCCTATGCGATATTCTCCTGACCCTGTACCCGTCCGCCCTTCGGAGGAGAAAACAATATGAACCTTCACCTGTGCGCAATCCTGGCAAGCATGGTGGTTTTGGCGGGCTGCGCTGGTACTACTGCCGTGAGCGGCAAGCGTGAACTGATCATCGTCGGAAACGACGAAAAGCAGAGCTGGGACGAAAACGGCAAGAGCATCGTCGGGCCGCCGGGCAAGGACTCGGTCTCGATCATCGACATCGGCACCGATCCACTGGCGCCGAAAATCATTGCCAACCTGCCGCTCGCCAACACCATCGTCGGCCCCCCGGTAAACCTGGCGATTACGCCGGATGAAAGTCTCGCGCTCGTGGCCAATTCATTGAATGTGGTCGAGGAGGGTGGGGTTTGGAAGCTGGTACCGGACAACCGGTTATGGGTGATCGACCTCACCACCGACCCGCCTAGGTTGATCGATACGGTCGCGGTCGGCAAGCAGCCTTCCGGCATGTCGATCAATCGCGCCGGCAATCTCGCGCTGATCGCTAATCGCGCCGATAACTCGGTCAGCGTGCTGCGCATCGCCGGCAAGAAAGTGGAGCTGATTGACACGGTGCCGATGGGCGAGCAGGTTGCTCACGTCAAGTTCACGCCGGACGGGAAACGGGCGCTCGCCGCGAAATTCCCCGGACACAAGATTGCGCTGCTCGACGTGAGCGGCGAGAAAGTCACGTACAACAAATACGACATGGCGGTCGGTCCCTGGCCGTACAACGTCGACGTCACGCCCGACGGAACGCTCGCGCTCAGCGCCGACAACGGCAACAGCGGCGCCGCCGACGGCAACGTCGATGCCGTCAGCGTGATCGACCTCGAGGCGAAGCCGCCGCGCGTCATCGACAAAGTAGTGGTGGGCGACGGGCCCGAAGGCTTTGCCATCAGTCCGACCGGAAAGTTGGCGGTGGCGGTACTGCTCAGAGGCACCAACGCAGCGACCAATGCCTTTTTCTACCATCGCAACGCACTGGTCGTAGCCCTGAAGATCGACGGCAAGAAGGTAACGCGAACAAACGAAGTGGAAGTGCGCGGCTTGCCCGAGGGCGTCGTGTTTAGCGCCGACGGACGTTATATATATGTGGGCAACTTCATCGATCAAGATATTTCCATCTTGCGCGTGGACGGCGATCAGATCGTGAACACTGGCAAATCGCTGCAGCTACCCGGGCATCCCGCGTCGATGCGTGGTCGCACGCAGTAGAGGATCGGCAAGCGGCATTGTGAATCTTCAACTTTGATATATTGGAAGCCGCCCCTTACATTCCCTGCAGGGCATTCAGCTTGTCGTGTTAACAAGGCAACCAAGTGATAGATAAGCAGGAGCTGGCGACAGGACGCTGCTGCAAAATAAATCTCGCTCCCGGGTGCGGCCCGGGCACGAAGTTCCAAAGATGAACAACGGGATCGCTATTTCTAACGGGATTGCTGATCCGTCGGCGCGGCATCGCCCGCAGCGCCGGCGGCCTTGCTACCGTCGCGGTGCGCACTCCTGTATCTCTCAACATGAGAATCAAGGTATGCTTCGCCTGCTTCACGTAGCATTCAATGGCGGGCCTCCCCGCATCGTAAGGTAGTGAATCTGGTCAGGTCCGGAAGGAAGCAGCCACAGCTATTTATTGCGAGTGCCGGGGGTAGGGCTCGCCACCCCCCCTCACGGTGGCAAACATTACCCTTGGTGATGTCAATGCCGGAAATATTTACTGATAGAATTTCGCCATGAGCTATCAAGCCTTAGCGCGCAAGTGGCGCCCCAAGTCTTTTGCAGAGCTGGTCGGTCAGGACCATGTCGTAACCGCGCTCGCGAACGCACTGCGCTCTCAGCGGCTGCATCACGCCTATCTGTTTACGGGCACGCGCGGGGTGGGCAAGACGACGCTCGCACGCATCCTCGCCAAGGCACTCAATTGCGAGACGGGAATCAGCGCGACCGCGTGTGGCATTTGCGCGGCTTGCGTGGCGATAGACTCGGGTCATTTTGTTGACTTGCTGGAGGTCGATGCGGCAACCAATACGCGCGCCGAGGAGATGCGCGAATTACTGGATAACACGCAGTATATGCCGACCTCCGGCCGGTTCAAGGTCTATATCATTGACGAAGTGCACATGCTATCGCGTTCTGCGTTCAATTCCATGTTGAAGACCCTGGAGGAGCCGCCGGAGCATGTGAAATTTATTCTCGCAACCACTGATCCACAGAAGGTGCCGGTGACTGTCCTGTCGCGCTGTCTGCAGTTCAATCTCAAACAGATGTCGCGCGAACTCATCAGTGCGCATTTGCAGCGCGTGCTCGATGCGGAGAATGTCGCCTATGAAGTCGGTGCGCTCAACCTGCTGGCACGGGCCGCGCATGGCAGCATGCGCGATAGCCTGAGCCTGTTGGACCAGGCCATAGCCTTCGGCGCCGGCAGGGTGGAAGTTGCCGCGGTCGCCGAAATGTTGGGAACGGTAAGTCAAGATTTCCTCTTGGAGATCTTGGAAAAAATTGCCGCTGGGCAGGGTAGTGAGGCGGTGCGGATTGCTGAGCAGATGGCGCAACGGAGCGTATCCTTTGACGCCGCATTGCAGGATTTAGCCTCGATCTTGCATCAGGTCGCCTTACGGCAAAGTGTGCCTGGAGCATTACCCGACGACCTGCCGGAATTGCCGCGCATCGCCAAGCTGGGGGACGCATTGTCTGCCGAGGACGTACAACTGTACTACCAAATCGCCATCGTCGGCCGCCGCGACCTCGCACTGGCGCCCGACGAGTTTGCCGGCTTCACCATGGCTTTGATGCGCATGCTTGCCTTCCGCATCGATTCAGGGTCTACGCGGGCCGTCCGTTCGTCTACGACGACGTCGGTGGCCGCACAGTTACCCGATGCCGAAGTTGCCCCGCTGCCCGCAGCGCCACGTGGGCGGATATCCGCGTCTCAGCCTGCGACGGCCGACGCGTTGGCGCTGGAAGAACCTGCGTTTGCAGCGGAACATACATCTCGGGAATTCGCGGCGTTTGACGGAAACTGGCTCGGTCTTGTTGGACGGTTGAAATTAGGTGGAATGGCGGGCATGCTCGCTCAGCACTGCGAACTCAAATCCCACGATGGAAATCGAATCGAACTGGTGGTGCTCGAGGAACATCGGCATTTGGCTGAAAAGCAGTTCGTCGATAAACTGGAGCAGGCATTGCGTGGCACTTTAGGGGTTGCAACAGAGCTGCGGCTCAGCATTGGTCCGGTCGCCGGCAATAGCCTCGCGGCAATCGGTGAACGCGAGCGTCAGGAGCGTCAGGCGGGCGCGGTCGAGGCGATCGAAAAGGATGATTTCGTGCGCGACTTGGTGGAGCGTTTCGATGCGCGCCTTATCGAGTCGTCGATACGTCCGATTCAACAGTCGAAATGAGGATAGGAAAATGATGAAAGGCGGACTCGGCGGCCTGATGAAACAGGCTCAGCAGATGCAGGAAAACATGCGCAAGGCGCAGGAAGAACTCGCGACCATCGAAGTGGAGGGTCAATCGGGCGCCGGGATGATCAAAATCACGATGACTTGCCGGCATGACGTAAAGCGGGTGGTGATCGATCCTAGTTTGCTGTCCGACGACAAGGAGATGTTGGAGGATTTGATTGCCGCCGCGGTAAACGATGCGGTTCGGCGAGTCGAAGCGACAACGCAGGAAAAGATGGCCGGCTTCGCTGCCGGCTTACAACTGCCGCCGGGTATGAAGCTGCCGTTCTGATTCTGTGCCGATGAAATCGCCGCAAAGTCTCGATGCCCTGGTCGAGGCGCTGCGCTGCTTACCGGGTGTCGGTGCGAAATCGGCGCAACGCATGGCTTATCACCTTCTGCAGCGCGATCAGGGCGGTGCCGCGCGCCTAGCCACCGCGCTCGGTGCGGCTCTTGCCTGCATCGGTCATTGCGAGCGGTGTAACAATTTCTCCGAGCAACCCATCTGCGAGGTGTGTCGCTCGCCCCGTCGCGACGAGACTTTGCTCTGCGTTGTTGAATCGCCGACTGATCTGGTGATGGTGGAGCAAACGCAAACGTACGGGGGGATGTATTTCGTGCTGCTCGGTCGACTTTCCCCGCTGGACGGGGTCGGTCCGCGCGATATCTACCTGGAAAAACTGGTCAAGCGGGCGAGCGATGGACGAGTCAAGGAAGTGATCATCGCGACCAACTTTACGGTGGAAGGCGAGGCCACGGCCCACTACATAGGAGAGCTGCTGCGGACGCGCGGGCTGAGGGTGACGCGCATCGCCCGGGGCCTGCCCGTAGGCGGTGAGTTGGAACACGTGGACACCGGTACGATCGCTCAAGCGTTGATCGAACGGCGGGAGATCTAGCGTTCTTGGTATCTGCCTTGGGCGGCCGAGACGCCGCCACGCAATACATTGGCGAGCGCTCCAGCGAGGCGGCGGATTCCCCGCCACAGCTTTGGCAGCAACCAAAGAGCGAAGGCGATGAAAGCCGCCAGCGCAATCAGGAACAAGAGCGGATGCTGAAACATCGCCCAGAGCCCGCCGGCGACCAAAGCCTCTTCCGTAAATGACGCGGTCCAATTGGTGACGGGTTCTGGCGAAATATTGATCAGCGCACGGCTGCCAGCTTTGGTGAGGTGTGTACCGGTGGCAATAACGCCACCCAGAATCCCTGCGGCAACCGCCAATGCGCTATCGCTGTCACCCATCACTCCCGCGGCGAGCAGAGCGCCGGCAGGGATGCGTATGAACGTATGTACGGCGTCCCATAGGCTGTCGACCCCCGGGATTTTGTCGGCGAAAAATTCCACGAACAGCATGAAGCCTGAGGCCCCCAATACCAGGGGGTGAGCCAGAATCTGCAGATTCGGCGGCAGGTCGATCCACTCCATCCTGCTAAGAAGGCCGACTACGAATAGGACGGTGTAGAGTCGGATTCCGCTGGCCCACGCGAGACCCGCGGCGAGCGCAAACTGCTGCAAGTGATCCACAAAAAAATGCCTTTGTTTAGGATGGCAATATTCTATCTGGCAGATTGCCCATCCGATACCTGGGTTTCAACGACGACAGCAAAAATAAGACAATGAGAAACGCAAACAGTTAGCGGTCCGGCGCGTTGCCTCAAAATAAAGGTTACCGCACGAGGGGATCGTTGCCCACAAGTGGAGGTTACTGAAGGGGCCTGAGATTGCCTTCAGTTTGTCTGGATGCAGCGCGCAGTGCAAAGGGGGTCGAGTGGTATTGAGCAAGGGCAGGCGACAAGCAGCTGACAAATACCGAGGTGCGTCGGTCTTTGTGCTCCATGGCCAATCCAGGAGGGTCGAAAGAGGCGTTGGGCGGGACGCTGTCGCGGGCCTTGTGATAGCGAGTGCGCAGGGCCATGAGATACGCTTTGCTTTCTGTCTTCGATTATCGTCGATAACCGTCCTGTCCTCGGTTACCAACAATTTGAGGCAACGTATCTCTCCGCCTATGCCTTCGGTTGCATTCAATGTGAGGCAATTCGCCGAGGGGAGCCGAGGGGTGGCGTATTGACACTAAATCTGTGCCATGACTATAATTTGAGTCTTCGGTCGCGGGGTGGAGCAGTCTGGCAGCTCGTCGGGCTCATAACCCGAAGGTCATAGGTTCAAATCCTATCCCCGCAACCAACTCCAATACGGAATTTGGTGGTCCCTTTAATGGGGCAGGCCGTTCGCTCTTTAAAAACATGACAACCGATAGGTGTGGGTACGTGATGGTGGGGAAGTCTGGTCGCTGGGTTTACGGATCTGGGGATTGGGCGGACGAACTAT
>Ga0209118_1000126_pt1 | contig 53597 bp, 34 predicted proteins | sample BlaSpr_A8_Ref_M1_FD_187988 | JGI IMG/M metagenome (GOLD analysis project Ga0209118, IMG submission 187988) | Forest soil microbial communities from Thunder Bay, Ontario, Canada - Black Spruce, Ontario site 2_A8_Ref_M1 (SPAdes) (version 2) | ecosystem: Environmental > Terrestrial > Soil > Boreal... | reverse complement strand
TTTTCGTGCTGTTGTCGGAATAGGTTCCCGTCGCGGTAAACGGCACCGTTGTCCCTGCCGGTGTTGAGGGCGTCGCGGGTGTCACGGCGATGGACTTCAGCGTTGGCGGCTGCGTCCCGCCGTTCGAAACGTAGGTCCAGGAAATGATTTCCTGAATTGCCGTCAGACCGCCCGTGCCGCCGGTAAAGCCTACATAGGCCGAGTTTCCTCCGACCGTTGCGGGGATATTGATTGGGAAGGCATGCGTAAAGGCGGCATTCGTCGTGGCATCGGTGATGGTCATGGTCAGGTTCGTGCCGTCATAGACCATGTGGACGTTGAAGACATGTCCGCTGTGCAGGTCGATGCCGCTCCCGGTCAGATCGACGAATGGTATCGTTGGTGATGCTCCATTCGTGTAGATGCCGGTCGAATCGATTCCTTCGCCGGCATTGCTGTAGAGATCAAACTTTACGGCGACGCTGTTGGCAATACCGCCGGTGCCCGTCGTCGTATCGGGACCGTAACCCAAGCCGCCGCCCGAGGGGCCAAGAACGGACGTACTGTTCGCCTCGATGGCAAACGTCATTCCGTCCGCTGTTGGACTGGATCCCGGAGTGATCTGAAAGCTGAAGTCCGTGGTGAACGTCTGGACGTTAGCTTGCACGTTGTACCACGCGGTAGCCGCTTCCGTGCCGCCTCCATCCGTGAGGCGCAGCCGCGTACCGTTCAACTTGGCGTTGCCGTTCATCACGATTCCTCCGGCACTGAAACCGCTGCCGAAGTTGATGGAGGTGACGCCGCCGATGTCGATCGTATATGTTCCGATCGCCACCGGGCTGTTGGACAAATTAGTGGCTTTGGCGAGGGCCTGCAAAGTTGTCGTCGAGGTGATCGGCACTGGTGTGCTGAAGAGTGTGGTGCCTGGCATTCCTGGTATAGGCGCGGTGTTATTCGTTGTGTAGTAAATCTGAGAGTTGGGTGTGGTCGAAGTGATCATCACGGACTGGGCAGTCGTGTAGGACCCCGGGGCGGGAGTGAACGTCGGCATTGCCGCCTGTGTCACAAGCGTATACGTGGCGGTGGCCACCGGGCTTTGCAGGAATCCGCTGGCGGTGACAATGGCGTTGATCGTGGTGGTAGTCGTCACATTGATCGCGCCAACGTACTTCGTGGAGCCGGGGCCGGGGGGAGTACCGTCGGTGGTGTAGAAGATTTGGGCGCCAGGCGTTGAATCGGTGATGGTCACCGAGACCGAAGGATTGAACGACTCGCTCCCTGGCGTGATTACCGGTGTCGCTGCCGGCAGTTGGCCGTTCAGGAGTCCGAACACGCTGACCTGAAATTCCGCGCCCACGTATACTTTGCCGTTGATGACCGTGGGCACAGTGAACTTCACAGCATTTCCGGGATTGTCGCGAGTTGCATTGTTATTGCTGGAGTAGAGCGTTTTCGAAACGTTTGTTGCGTCGTGTGCAAAGAGCACTTCCGGCCCCTGTGAGGAATACGCGTCGCTCTTGATGCTCCACACAATTGCATTCGTCGTCCCGTTCGCGGATACCGTGGGAGTTGCTCCCGGGAACCCGTAGGTTTCCGCCGATGAGGAAGTTGGACTTGAGGAGAGCACACCGTTGCTGATCGAAAAGGCTCTCAGGGCATCTCCACTGCCCCAGTAGTAGAGGTTTCCGTTCCAATATGCAGGCATGCTCCACATTCCGGCGACGCCGGCCTTTTCGCCCGGGTCTTTCGTGTTGTTGGGGTTGTAGCCACCGAGATTCTCTCGATCGAGCACGTACACGCGGCCCGTCTTTCCAACTTGCGTTAGCAGATGCTTCCCGCCACCGACTGCATCAGGAAGAAGGAGCACGCCGCCTGAGGCTTGATCAGTATCTCCGTTGTTCAGATTGGCTTGATCATGCGGCGTGAAATCATCACCGACGACCGTGCCGCCGGAATTCATTGTGGGCACGCCATTGGCGAGATCTAGTTTGATAATGGAATCACCATAGCTCATGGTGTTGTCGTAGACCAAGGGCGACGTCGTATTCACAGGGGCGCTGTGAGAACCGTTCCCCGTCGAAGTAAACATGCGTCCGAAGGGATGTCCGGCGGGATCGGGCACATCTGCTGCAAGTCCCGATCCAGACATCCAAATTCCATCCGCGCTGCCATTCGGCGACGCACACCAGACGCCGGTCCGCGGCAGGTTTTGCGCGGCCTTGTAAGCCAGGATCCAGCCGTGCCACGGCCCGTTGTCGCCATGCGATCCGAATCCCAGGTAGACGATTCCGTTCAGCAGCAACAAACCTGGCCGGTTGTTCTCCCACTTGGGATCCCAGTTCAGAGTTCCGCCTGAGCTTCCGCTTCCATTTCCCGGCACGGAACCCGACAAGACGACCGGACCACCAAGCTTTTCCGCGCCAGTCGTAATGTCCAGCGCGTGCAGGCGTTGCACGTACGTTCCATTCTCTTTGGTCTTACCAACGACGTACATTGTGTTAGTGACGGGGTCGATCACCGGCGTTCCAGTGATGCCAATTTCCGGGACGATATCGCCCGTGCTCACATCGCCATTCGGCATGGTCGTCGCGCCAGCCGTTGCGCCGTGCGCTGCATCGAGCAGAGTGATGTGCCAAAGCGGGTTGGCGTTTGCGCCGGCGTTGCTGTCGGCGTCAAAGGCGTAGACGCTGTCATGTTGCGTGGAGATGAACAGGACGTTGTGTGTCGTTCCAGCTTGCGGCGTTCCCGCGCCCATGGTCACGCCGGGCAGGTACAACGGCTGCGCATAAACCCAGCCGTCCACCGTATACGAGAACAATTTCCCAAAGCCGTTTGGATTCGTGGTCATGTTGATATTCGCGGGCGTGAGGATGGTCTCGTTTGCATTGAGTCCGGAGCGCGAAATGTCGTAATGCTGAGTCACGACGTTCGTTTGCGCCATGGCGCACAAAGCACTCAAGAGCACAAGCACCCACAACGCTGCACTGATGCGCAAAATGCCGCCTGGAAGCAGTGCGGCTTTCCGGGTGCGCTTGTGGTTTGTGTGCACTGGACTATTTTTCAGTGAGAAAAGGAACATGATGGCGCTGCCTCTCTCGAAAAAAATTAATCTGCTTCTTGCGTCGGGCACTTCGGAATTCAGGATTCTTCCCGCAATCAGCATTCCGTCCATCGGGGGACGTCCGACCGGACCTGAGAATAGGACGAACTAAGCAAACTGAGCTGAAACTGCGGACGACGCCGGGGAGTATACAGAGCGTTCCGCTACGATGGCAATGTCGAAATCGGCCGAGACCATAATTTTTTCAGGCTAATGGTACCGGTAGTACGGCCGCGAAAGTTCTGGCACTTCACGCCTTTTGCACGGTGTCATTTTTGCAGGGTTGCAGACAACAGGACAGCTTAAGCGACCTTTCGCGATCCTCGATCTCAGGCTAGAATGACGCTCGAATTCAGGAGGACCCAATGCGGTCGCGCCCGCACTCTTCGGCTTATTTCATGGTCGTCTTGACCCTGTTCTTCAGTGCGGGTTGTGCGCCATTTTCCGAAGCGCAGCAGCCTCAGGCGCAAGCGCCCCCGCCGACGGGGGGCGTACTTACCGTGGAGCGCATTTATTCACAGCCAAGTTTGAGCGGCCGTTTGACGCAGGGTATCTCGTGGACTCCAGATGGCAAACAACTGAGCTATTTCGTGGATATCCCCCCGGGCCGGACACAAAAGGCGCGAAGCGAACTGTGGATTGCCGATGCTTTCACCGGACAGGGTCACCTACTCCTCTCGGCCGAAAAACTTGAATCCTTGCTTCCCCCTGAGACCGGGAAGACAACGCAAGCGACCGGATTGGGCCGCCACGCGCCTTCGCAGTACGAGTGGGCGCCCAGCGGAACGGCGATTCTTTTCGAGAGTTCGACCGCACTTTCGTGGTTCGATCTCAAAACGGAAACAAGCCGCACGCTCCTGTCCGGGAAGGAGAACATAGCAGATCCGAAGATTTCCCCGGATGGGCGTTACGTCAGCTTTGTCCGGGGTCACAATCTGTGGCTGGTCAACGTGGCTGATGGTAAAGAGCGAGTACTCACGCAAAACGGGCGGGAAGAAATCCGCAAAGGCGAGCTCGATTGGGTCTATCCCGAAGAGCTGGAAATCAAAACAGCATACTGGTGGTCGCCGGATTCTTCCACGGTGGCATATCTGGAAATGGACGAGCGCAAAGTCTCGCAGTATCCGCTGGTGAGTTTTTCCTCATATGACGGGGACGCGGAAATGGAGCGATATCCAGTTGCCGGGGGAGCCAATCCGGTGGTTCGCGTCCTTGTCACGTCCGTCAACGGCGGCGAGCCACGCGTGATGGATACGGGCGCAGAGACCGACATGTACGTACCGAGGGTGAACTGGCTGAATGACTCGAAACATCTCGCCATTCAACGGCTCAACCGACAGCAGACTGTTCTCGAAGTTCTGATCGCCGAATCCGACAGCGGCAAGAGCCGCGTCGTTCTTACCGAAAAAGATCAATACTGGATCAATGTCAGCGACGATCTTTACTTTTTGAAGGATGGCAAGCGCTTTCTCTGGTCCAGCGAGCGTTCCGGCTACCGCCACCCCTATGTGTACGGTCTGGATGGAAAGCAACTCGCGCAACTCACGAAAGGCGACTGGGAAGTCTCCACCGTTGAAGCCGTTGACGATTCCAAGGGCATCGTCTATTTCACGGCAACGGAAAAATCGCCGCTCGAGCGCCAGCTCTATCGCGTAAACCTTGATGGGTCAGGCTTTACACGCGTCACGAAGGATGACGGCACGCACCACGTGAATATCGCTCCCAACGCCGCCGCCTTCGTCGACACGTATTCGAACAGCATGACACCGCCTCGACAGGATCTCCTGCGGGCCGACGGATCGCGCATCGCCACCATCAACGAAAACAAAGTCGCCGAGCTCGCCGAGTACCATCTCTCGCCTGTCGAATTCCTGACAGTGAAATCGCATGACGGCATGCCGCTCAACGCCATGATGATCAAGCCTGTGGGGTTTGATCCGGCCAAGAAATATCCTGTGCTCGTTTATACGTACGGTGGCCCTCATGCCCAGGTTGTCCTGAACGCCTGGGGAGGCAGCACGTTCCTATGGCATGAACTGCTCGCGCAGAAGGGTTACATCATTTTTGCGCTCGATAACCGGGGCTCCGCGGGGCGCGGGCATTTTTTCGAAGAGCCCATTCACTTTCGGCTGGGTGCGCAAGAAATGTCCGACCAACGAGACGGCGCGGCTTATCTGAAGTCACTTCCGTATGTGGACGCCAACCGCATTGGGATCTGGGGATGGAGCTACGGCGGGCACATGACGCTGCACGCCATGTTCGAAGACCCGGAAGATTTCAAGGTGGGTTTTGCCGGTGGACCGGTCACCGACTGGTATTACTACGACACGATTTACACTGAGCGCTACCTGGGCCTCCCGCAGAAAAACGAAGAAAGTTACCAGGAGTCTTCGCCGGTGAAAAACGCCAACAATTTGAAGGGCAAACTGCTGATCGCCCACGGCACCGGCGACGACAACGTCCATTTCGCCAACACGCTGTCCGTGATTGACAAACTGATCGAGGCGGGGAAGTACGTCGAAGTGATGGCCTTCCCGGGCCGCGGCCACAGCGTTAGCGATCCTCCCGCCCGGCGCGTGCTGATGCAACGCGTGACGCAATTTTTCCTCGACAATTTGTGAGTTGGAGCCGGTAGGAGCAAGGGGATTGGGCATCGAACGAATCAACTACAAAGGCTGGCCCAATTCTCTTCGCATCCGGAATGATACTGTCGAGCTTATTGTCCTGACCGATGTCGGCCCGCGAATTATCTTTTACGGTTTTCTGGGCGGTACAAACCAGTTCCATGAAGTGCCCGCTCACGCGGGGCAGACTGGCGCCAAGGAATATGTCGCCTATGGCGGACAACGGTTGTGGGTTTCGCCGGAAGTTGAACGGACCTACTATCCAGATAACACGGCGTGCGTGATTCAGGAAAGCTCAGGAGGCGTCCGTGTCACAGCGCCTGCTGAAGACCATCCCCCCGGCACACACTTGCAAAGAGAGATGGAGGTCCAGCTTGCCTCCTCCGGCTCGCACGTTCGCGTTACGCATCGCATCACGAATCACGATCAGCAGGCTACCCAACTTGCTCCGTGGGCGATAGCAATGATGGCGCCGGGCGGCCGCGCCATTCTTCCGCTTCCACCAAAAGCTCCGCTGGACATGCAGCACCTGTTGCCGGTCGGGCTTTTTGCGTTCTGGTCGTACACGGATTTCGCCGACTCGCGCTGGCGCCTGGGCACGAAATACATTCAATTAAAACAAGACGCGCATCCTGCGGGGCGCTTCCGGGAACAGATGGGCGGGATATTCAATCCTGCCGGCTGGGGCGCCTATTTTCGAGAGGGGCATCTTTTTGTGAAGCGCGTTGCGACCGTTGAAGGGGCCCGATATCCGGACTACGGGTGCAATTTTGAGCTGTATTCGGATCCGGACTTCCTCGAACTGGAAACGCTCGGGCCGCTTATTGAGCTGTTGCCCGGCCAGAGTGTCACGCATGAGGAAGAGTGGCAGCTTTGGCATGTAGAAAGGCAGAGTGATCCTCCGTCGGGCGAGGGAGACGACTGGCTCGATGCGGCCATCCTCCCCCAATTAGCAAAGGCTTCGTGGGGTCGCGGCTGGACTGTGACAGCTGGCGCGAATATTGTTCGGGAAGATCCTCTCCTTTCTTTACGTGGTTCCGGCAAACGCCTTTGGTCGGATGAGCATGCCGATGATTATGTTCGCCGTTTGCGCGAAAGTTGGGAATGAGTCGGGTGTTCCGGGACTCGAATCTTTACATCTATTTGTTTGAAGACTACTGAAGGCTCTCCGCTCGGACCGCTAGTCTCTGAAGCAGATTGTTGCACCGCGTCGATCTCAGCTACCGCACTCCAGAATATTCCACATGGACATATCGCCCCAGGCGGGCGTTGAAGAGAAGATACCAGCCGGGATGATGGTCGTCATCGTAGACAAAGACCTGGTCGCGGTCCCATTCCCAATCGCGGCAGCGGCCCAGATCGTAGGTAGCCACCACCCAGTTTGAATTGTCGTAGAGCACGACGCGCCGCGTGCGGAAATCGATCCGGCGGGCAATGAATCCACCTCTCACGTGCTCGTAACGGCCGTAGGGATAGGCGCGGCCCGGCCTGATGCGGTCGTGATCGTAATCCCAGTTGGCATGGGGGTTATGCGGATTGTCCCAGCCCTTATGTTTGCCGTTGTCGTGGCGGTCTCCCCGATCGCCGCGATCGTCATCGCCATGTTTTTCCTGGCCTTTGTGTTTCCCATTGTCGTGGCGTTCGTCACGGTCCTGGCGCGGGTTCGCGAAAGTCAGTGTTCCAGCCAATGCCATCATTGCTGCAATTGCAATTAATTTCCGCATGTTGCCTCTCTTCGGAAAAGTTTCGACAAGACTCTTGGCTTAGTACCTCTTTGGCCCTTGTCCGTACTGCTCGGAACGGAAGGCCTGCTCTTGGCGGGCGCGGGTGCCAATATCATTTTCGCACAAGTCCTAGATGTAGAGCTCTCCTTTCAATTCCCGCGCTACTGATCAGGCACGGGCACCCACGTATCGTATCGGCACGATTCCGCCATTTGCATTTCAGCGCTCCAGATCGTGATCAAATGATTCGTTGACTTTAGTTGTAGCTGTGATAAGCGTCGTCTATCAGGACTCCTGACTTGGCCCCTATGGAATTCAGACATTTGCGATCGTTCCTCGCTGTTGCAGAGCACCTCCATTTTCGCCGCGCTGCTGAGTCGATTCACCTGAGTGAGCCCTCGCTCAGCGTGCAGATACGCGCGCTAGAAGAGGAAATCGGAACACAACTCTTCATACGAGATCATCGAAAAACTTTGCTCACTCCGGCCGGAGAAGTTTTTCTTGAGGAGGCGAGGGAAATTGTAATGCGGTCTGACCGGGCGGTCGGTCGTGCACGGCGAGCAGCACTGGGACAGGTGGGAATTTTGCGAGTGGGATTCGTTTCTACGGCCGCCGCGCTTCTGGTCCCGCGACTCGTATTGCGGTTCGGAGAGCTTTATCCGGATGTGGAACTTGAGCTGCGCAACGTTTTAACCGCCGACCAGGTCGTCCAATTGGGCCAGCGGCAGCTCGATGTGGGACTCCTGAGGCTGCCGATTTCGGTGAATGAGGAGATAGAGACCTGCGTAGTGCATCGGGAGCCTTTTGTTTTGCTCCTGCCCGCTTCTCATCCTCTAACGCGGAAGCGCTTCCTTCGGATTGAACACCTTCGGGAGTCGAATTTCGTAATGTACGCGAGAAAACGAGCGCCGGGCTTTCACGATTGTATTCTTGGTATCCTGAATGACGCCGGCTTCAGTCCGCATGTTGTGCAAGAGGCGAGTGAGATGCCCACCCTGGTTTCGTTAGTTGCTGCGGGGCTGGGAATCGCCGTGGCGCCAAGCTCGATACAGCTACTCCACCACGTCCCGGGGGTGGTTGTTCGCAAGCTGCCAAGGAAACTCCCTCTCTCCGAAATTGCTCTGGCGGTCCGGAAGCACGACACTTCTCCCACCATCAGGTTATTTGTCGAGTTGGTGCGTTCTACTTACCTAGTTCCATCGAAGCGTTAGTCCGAGGGGCGCCGTACTCTGTTTTCAAGACTCCTGGCGCTGTTCGGGAGAACTGCGAAGTGGTGCCCGAATGGGAGGTCAAACCTTTGTCAGGGAGGCAAATTTCCCGACCAAGAAAATGGATTAATCGCATTTCCCTATCAAGCTTGATAGCGATATTCGAATGGACTATTCCCTATTTACGCTCAGAATCTTCTTTGGGTCGGTGGCAGCGCAGGACGACGCCAAGGTGCTCTTCAGCTTTTTCTCCTCCCGCAGGCTGAGGGCTCGCAGGAACGACGAGCGCTTGGAAGATCCAACACGAATGTTTCGCCTCAAGGGACCAGGAGTAGCTAGCGTCAAGTGTCCGGGCTGCAAAGCCGAGCACCCGGAAGTCACGCTGGCATTTTATTTATATATTTGCCCCGTTTGTAAACGTTATCTGGGGATGCCCTCGCAAGCGCGCATTGCCCTGATCGCGGATGCCGGAACGTTCCGTGAACTGGACCGCAAGCTCGTTTCCAAAGACCCCTTAAAGTTCGTGGACTCCAGATCCTACCGGGAAAGGTTGCGGGAAGCCCGGCTGGAAACTGGGGCTCGCGAAGCAGTGACAACGGGCTTGTGCACGATCGGAGGCCAACTTGTCGTCCTGGTGGTTTTCGATTTTCGATTTCTGGGCGGCACCATGGGTTCCATCGTGGGAGAGAAGGTTGCCAGCGCCTTTGAGGAAGCCATCAAGCGACGCATCCCGCTTGTGAGCGTAGCCGCGAGCGGAGGAGCGCGAGTCCAGGAGGGAATGTTCTCCCTGATGCAGATGGCCAAAGTGGCTGCAGCCGCTTCGCTGCACGATCGTGCAGGGCTCATCTTTGTTTCGATACTCACGGACCCCACGTTCGGGGGAGTCACGGCGAGCTTCGCATCACTCGGCGATGTCATCATCGCGGAACCCGGCGCGCAGATTGGTTTTGTCGGTCCACGCGTAATTGAACAGACCACCGGAGTACCTCCGCCGAAGGACTCGCACCATGCCGAAACTTTGCTTCGCGCAGGTCTGATTGACCTTGTAGTGGCCCGTCCGGACTTGCCAGCAGTGGTGGCTTATCTCACCAGCCGCTTCAAGCGAGTGAAATCCAAGGAGAAGAGCAGGAAAGAGGCGGCGCCCACCGCAAAGGGCCGCCGGCTGCCTGCCTGGCAACAAGTTGGACTGGCCCGGCACGCAGGACGTCCTACCGCCCGGCATTATATTTCGCGGATTACCTCGCATTTCCTGGAACTTCATGGAGATCGCTGGGGAGGAGATGATCCCGCGATCATCGGAGGACTAGCGGAAATTGATGGAAGGACGGTGATCATCGTTGCGCAAGAACGGGGGGGAACAGCCGCAGAGAAGGAAGCCTCCCATGGCGGCATGGCTTATCCCGAGGGCTACCGGAAATCGTTGCGGCTCATGCAGCTCGCTGCCAAATTTGGAATTCCGGTGGTCACCCTGATCGATTGTCCAAATGCTCAGTCCAGCTATGACTCCGAGCATCGCGGGATCGCCAACGCCTTGGCGCGAAACCTCGCCGGTATGTCATCTCTTCCCACCCCGATCGTGGCCGCGATCATCGGAGAAGGCGGCAGCGGCGGCGCTTTGGCGCTCGGCGTTGCTGACCGCATCCTGATGCTGGAACATGCGATCTATTCGGTCATTTCTCCGGAAGGAGCAGCGGCGATTCTATTCAGGGATGCCGGGCAGGCCGAATCCGTCTCCGAGGTGCTGAAGCTCACGGCGCATGACCTCCATTCGTTCGGCATTATTGACGTTGTGGTCCCCGAGCCGGAGGGTGGAGCGCATCTTGACCCAGATGGCACAGCCGCCGCACTGAAGAGTCACATTCTGGCGGGTCTGCTTGAGATCGGCAAAATTCCCACCCGCCGCCTCCTGGCTGAGCGGTACAAGAAATTCCGCCACATCGGCCGGGGTGGCATCTTTTGGCGGGAGGTCGTCCGGAATAAGATCCGAGACGCATTCGGCATTCTGGATCGCCTTCGGCCAGGGGAGCCAAAAGCGCAGAAACGAACGCGGGAGCGGTAAAAGAACATAGGAATTTCAGACCGACTGATTGCCTCACTCTTTGGAAGAGATGGGGAATGCGTTGAACCGTGGGGGAAAGGTTGCCACAACAGGAGCAGGTGCAGGCGCTTGACGGCGTACGCGTTATCGAATGGACCGAAGCGCTGGCTGGGCCCTACTGCGGCATGCTGCTTGGCGATTTGGGCGCCACGGTCATCAAGGTCGAACGGCCGGGGAAAGGCGATCAATCGCGGGGCTGGGGACCCCCTTTTGTTGGATCCGAATCCACTTATTTTCTGTCGGCAAACCGCAACAAACGTTCGCTCACGCTGAATCTGGATCACCCGCGCGGCGTTGCGATTTTTCGCGATCTCATCGCGCGGGCGGATGTTTTTGTGCACAATCAGCGGCGGCGCGAGTCTCTTGCGAAGCGCGGCCTCGATTATGAAAGCGTATCGGCGACAAATCCGCGGTTGATTTATTGCGCGATCAGCGGCTACGGGTCGAATGGACCGAAGGCCGGGCTGCCCGGATACGATATTCTCGCGCAGGGCGAAGCGGGCATCATGAGCATCACCGGCGAACCCGGCGAGAAGCCCATGAGGTATCCGATCGCGATTGCCGACGTGACTTGCGGCATCTACGCGGCCATGGGCATCCTGGCCGCTCTACTTGTCCGCGAGCGCGTAGGAAAAGGCCAGTTTCTCGATTTGTCCCTGTTCGACTCTCAGTTGAGCTGGCTTGTAAACGTCGGTAGCGCTTACCTCAATGCGCAAGAATCACCGAAACGCTACGGCAATGCGCATCCCAACATAGTTCCTTACCAGCTATTTCAGGCTGGCGACGGCCGTTATTTGATGGTGGCGATTGGCACGGACGCATTGTGGACGCGCTTCTGCCGCGTGTTCGAAATGGAAGCGACCATCGGCCGGGATCCGCGCTTTACCGACAATCGCATGCGCACAAAAAATCGCGCCGAACTGATCCCCGCGCTGGGAAAAATCTTTCGCACCAGGCCGGCGCCGGAATGGCTGGCTCGCTTTCGCGAAGCGGAGATTCCCGCCGGCGCTGTGAACACGGTGGAAGAGGCGTTGCGGGATCCTCAAACCTTGGCGCGCAGCGCCATCATCGAGATTGAGCATCCTCTGATAGGCGTTGCTCGCAGCATTGCAAATCCGATCAAGATGTCCGCGACGCCTGTGCTTTATCGCTTTCCACCTCCGCTCCTTGGAGAACACAACGCAGCGATTCTTCGCGAGTTGGGGATATCCAATGACGAAATCGCGAAGCTGCAGCGCGAAGGCGTGATTTAGCGCTCTCCCTTCACAAGTAAGGGTTTTGGTTACGGCCACATGCCTCGAACCCACGATCAGAGAAAATCCGCTGCCGCTCATCCAACACTGGAGTAAACTCTCCGCAGATTGGTGAACCTGGAGGACTCATGCGCGAGCTGGTTTCCCGTTTTCTTAACCACGGCATCACGCGTCGCGAATTCGTTCGCAACCTTAGCGCGCTTGGTTTCACGGCTTCGGCTACGGCTGCCATTGTAGAGCCGCTGGAAGGGATGGAGTCCGCCAGTCACGATTTAGTCGCTGCACCGGAAACATCCATGACCGGTTCTGGGGGAGAGCTCTTCGTCGCGCAAGCCCGCGCCGCCGGAGTCGAGTATCTCTTCACCAACCCAGGTTCTTTTGAAGTCGGCTTCTTTGACGCCGTGGTGGACGATCCGCAGATTCAGCTGATCGAAGGGCTCCACGAAGGCGTTGTTATCTCCATGGCCGATGGCTACCACAAAGTCAGCGGGAAGCCCGGGTTCATCAACGTTCATGCCATCGCCGGCACCGCGCAAATGGCGGGCCAGCTTTACAACGCCAGCCGCGACGGTTCCGCTCTCATTGTTACCGCTGGTCTCAATGACAACGAGGCGTGGAGCGATGACTATGTTCTGGCGCCGCGGCCCGGTTTCGATCAAAAGGAGATCAACCGGCAGTTTACAAAAATTTCCTGGGAAGCGCGCCAGCCCGCCAGCCTTCCGCTCATGCTGCGCCGCGCCTTCAAAGTGGCAACCACGGATCCTGGTGGTCCCGTCTATCTCGCTGCCGCCCACTATGCGCTCGAACAGAAAAATGTCACCGCAACGATCTATCCGGCCGAGCGATTTATGATCCGCACGCGCGTCCACGCCGATCCTTCCGCCATCGAAAAGGCTGCTCGGCTTCTTATCGAAGCGCAACACCCGGTCATCATCGCCGGCGATGAAGTCTGGAAGTCCGGCGCGCAACAGGAGTTGCTTTCTTTGGCTGAACATCTGGCGATTCCCACAGTCAGGCCCGGCGGTGTGATATTCGCGAACGCGTTCCAAAGCTTTCCCACGACCCATGCTTTCTATCTAGGTACCGCGCAGGAATTTCAGGGCGAGTTCCAGCGCGTCCCCGACGTGATTTTCTTCGTTGGTGCACGCGATGTGGGAGACCGGGTGGTGCCCGCGTCTCCAGAGCTTCCCACAACGGCGCGGATCGTTCGACTTGGAATGGACACAATGTCGTTCGGTCGTAATTATCCCACCGATGTGGCTTTGATCTCCGACGTGAAAGCGGGTCTCACGGATCTACTCGCGTCGCTCGATTCTCTCATCACCAAAGATCGGCGGACCGCAATCGCGACTCAGCGCGCGGACGAAATTCGCCGTCTCTCCGCGGCTTCTCGCGCGGGCGTGGAAAAGCAAATCTCCGTAAATTTCGGCCAGTCGCCCATTCATCCCGACGAACTCTGCAAAGTGATGGCCGACACTCTCGACAAAAATGCGATCATTGTTTCTGAAAATCTCACGGGGAAATTCGACTCTTTCCGCTTTGGATTTCGAGACGACGAACAGATGCATCTCGGCAACAGCGGTTCCTCGCTTGGCTGGGGAATCGGGGCGGCCATCGGCGCCAAACTCGCCGCGCCGGATCGCCAGGTGGTTTCTTCCATCGGCGACGGTTCGGTCATGTACAGCGCTTCGGGCTTCTGGACGCAGGCCCGCTATCACATTCCCATCCTCACGGTCGTTTGGAACAACCGCAACTACCAGACGGTGCGTTTCGCTTACCACGAGTACGGCGGACGGATGGTGAATTCCGGGAAATACGCGGGCATGTATCTTGGCGATCCGGACATTGATTTCGTAAAGCTGGCGGAGAGCCAGGGAGTCTCCGGCGAACGCGTCGCTTCGGGTAATGATTTGCGCGCGGCATTGAAGCGCGGCATCGCGGCTACTCGGGACGGCAAACCTTACCTCGTCGAAGTCCTCATCGCTCGCTACGGCGGCGGCGCCGAATCCACGTGGCACGAGACTTTTAATCTTGCGGCACACCGCAAACGCGCCGTTTGAGCAAAGCAAATTTGCCCCGCGCGGGACGGTTTGCAAAGCCGCCCGTGGCTGAGTGCTTGTTTCCATTTCACCCGTTACATCAAATAGGCGCGACCTTCAAATGAGGAGTCTCTGAATGACCGATGAAGCAGACATTCGCCACGTTGTCGAAGAATTCGTGGCCGCATTCAATTCCGGCGACATGCCCCGCATACTTGACATATTCACGGATGACCTGATCGACATGTCCGCCGGAGGGCCCACGCGAACGGGTCAGGCAGCGAGGGAGCATTTTCTCAGCCGCGTGGCAGAAATGCACGCCAAGTACAATCCACACCTTGTTATCACCATTGACGAAATCCAGGTTGTCTCGAATTGGGCTTATGACCGCGGCAGCCTGGCAGTAACGCTTGTCCCTCGCGCGGGTGGAGAAACTTCTTTCGTTCGCCAGCGTTATCTCGAAATCTGGAGGCGCGGCAGCGACGCCAAGTGGCGAATCGCTATTGAAATGGATAACACTGTCGAACCTTGAGGCCGGGCAGTTTCTTTTGGACGGCGAACATGCCGCCGAGAAAAGCTACTGCGTCTTCGCAGGCTGCGCCGTCGGGGGCAGTATCCCGTTAAGACGCAAATAGATGGCCTGTGCCCCATAGTGATCGTACCAGTCATCGCTCAAGGCAATCAGTGCGCCCGCACGCGACGCGGGACGGTTGCCGAATAGCGTGAGGGGATCGCCAAGCTTCGAATCGTCCACATTGGCCAGCGAGGCGGTGCAATATTCGAACGAAGCCTTCAATGCCGCCACCAGTTTATCTTTTGCGTCGGTGTCGGTCAGCTTTACGTCCGGAGCCGCCGCACCCGAAATCTTCGAGCACAGGATATTGTTGGACTGCGCAATGTGCATTATCAAGTGCCCAAACGTGTTCATCTCCGGTGTCGGTTTGAAGTTGTATTTCTCGGCTGGCATCAAATCGGCCGCCGCAACCATGTTCTTGGCATAGCGCGGCAATTGCGCTTTGATGGTCGAGGTCACCGGGTTTGCCACCGGGGCAGATGCTTCTTGTGCGCTAGCGGCTACCGCCACGAATAGCGTCAAACCGAGTGCCAATGCCATCCATCTCATTCGTTTCATTTGTTTTTCCCTCCCGAGCAATTTTGTTGGAAAGCATACGCCCGCACCACGCTCGCGACAAGCACTGTGCAGGGCACACCGCACCCGTCGGAAGAGATGTTCAGCGCTCGTTATGGCTATGGTGCAACCACGTCCTTCAGCTTTGGTTTGACCTGAACCGCCGCCAGGCTGGATGCATCCCAGCCGCCGCCGAGCGCCTTTACCAGCAAAACGCTGGTCACCAGCCGCTGCCCCCGGATCACCGCCATTTCCTGTTCGCTCGTCAACAAATTTTGCTGCGCAGTCACCACGTCCAGATAGTTCACCAGACCGCCCGTGTAACGGTTCGTGGAAATATCCAGCGTGCGCCGGGCCGCATCCACCGCTTTCTGCTGCGATTGCTGCGCATCGCTCAGTATGCCCAGTCCGCTGACGTCGTCCTGCACTTCCTGGAAAACACCCAGCACCGTTTGCCGGTAGTTCGCCACACTCGCGTCATAACCCGCCTGTGCAAACTGCACCTGCGCGCGCCGCGCCCCGCCCGTGAAAATACTCTCCGCCACGTTCGCACCTACGGCCCAGAACGTACTCGCCACGTTCGCCAACTTGGCGATGTCCGCGGCCTGCCACCCGCCCTGCCCAAACAAATTCAGCGACGGGTAATACGCGGCTTTGGCAATGCCGATCTGCGCGTTGGACACAGCCATATTCCGCTCCGCTTCCGCGATGTCGGGCCGTCGCTCCAGCAAATCCGACGGCAGCCCCGCATCAATCGCCGGCGGCTCGGAGTTCAACTCTTTGTTGGCGAAGTGAAAATCGGGGGCCGGTCTTCCCACCAGCACGGCGATGGCGTCCTCAAACTGCTTTCTCTGTTGCAGCAGCAGCGTCGCTTGTGTGCGCGTGGTGTCGAGCAGCGTTTCTTCTTCGGCCACGTCCAGGCCAGACGCCAGACCTCCCTTGTGCCGCGAGTCCACCAACTCCAGGCCTCTCTTCAGCGTTTCGACAGTGCGGTTCAAAATTCCCAGTTCGGTGTCCAGTTGCCGCAACGTAAAATAATCTCCCGCCAGCTCCGCCGCGATTACCAGCCGCACATTCTCCAGGTCGGCCGCGCTCGCTTGGTAGGAAGCTTGCGCCGCCTCGATGGTCCGCCTGCGCCGGCCAAAAAGATCAACTTCGTAGCCTGCCGTGAAGGGTAACGTGATGTTGTTCTGCGTTAGGGGAGACTGATTTGGAGTTGGCCCGAGCGCCGGCCGGTTTCCAGACAATCTCTGCCGCTCCACACTTGGCGCCGTAGAGAATGCGGGATAAAGATAGGCGATCTGGATCGCCGCCGCGGCCCTTGCTTGCGCCAGGTGCGCGGCTGTGATCTTGATCGTTTCGTTGGCTGCGAGCGCGTTGCGTTCCAGAGCATTCAAATCATCATCGTGGAATACGCTCCACCAGTCGCCCTTGGGCAGCGCGTCGTTGGGAGTACCCTCACGCCACGGCTCAGCAAGGTCCCACTTTGCCGGTACCGGCGCAATTGGCCGCTGATATTTTGGGCCGACGGTGCAGCCATTTCCGAGCGTCAAAACCGCCGCGGCCGCCGAACACATCACCAGAAGAGAAGGGAATTGGCGCTTGCAGCGCATTACTTCTTGTCTCCCGCTGCTCCGTCCTTGTTTGCCTTCGGGGTTGCGCCCTCGCCTGCGTCTCGAGAGTTTGCCGGAGGAATCTGCGCAACTTCCTTCACGCGCACTTCCTGGCCTTCCTCCAGCGAGTCCGCCGGATTCAGGACAATCCAGTCGTTAGCGTCCAGCCCCTGGAGCACTTCGAGAGCGATTCCAAAGTCTCGTCCGATCACCAGCGGGCGCAGATGCGTCTTGTGATTCGCATCCACGACCACCGCGCGCAATCCTTCCGAACGGAAAAGCAGGGCGTTCACGGGAACCTGCAGATGCGCTCCGCTAACCTTTACCTGCAGATGCGCTTGCGCGTAGCCGCCCGGCAGCAGTTGTCCGCTTCTGTTCGGCACATCTACTTCAGTGAGCAAGGTTCGCGTGCCCGGGTCAATCGCTTCCGCCGTGCGCACTACTTTTCCTTCGAATCTCTGACCGGGGTACTGCGCCAGTTCCAAATAGGCCCCGAGTCCCGCGTGGATGGACGGCGCATACATTTCAGGAACGCTCGCGTACACGCGGATCGGATCGGTTTGCGCCAGGAAAAACAATTGCTGCGACGCGCCGCCGTTGCCGGCATTGATCAGCATGCCAATGTCCACGTTGCGCCGCGTGATCACCCCACTGAAAGGAGCGTAGATGTGCTTGAACGATTCCAGCTCCTGCAGCCTGCGCACATTGGCTTCCGAGGACTGCACCGTAGCTCGCTTTGCCTCCAAATCGCCAGCGGCGTTATCAACTTCCTGTTTCGAAACACCGTCTGTCTTCAACAATTCCCCGTAGCGCGCAGAGGTGATTTCGGACAGGCGCGCATTCGCCTTTGAAGTGTTTAGATCGGCTTGCGCCTGGTAAAGCTGCTGATCGATCTCCGGCGTGTCGATGTCCGCAAGCAATTCGCCCTGCTTCACGCGGCTGCCGATGTCGCGATACCATTTTTTTAGATAGCCATTCGTCCGGGCGTAGATTGGAGATTCCACATACGCCTGCATCGTTCCCGGCAAGACGAGGTCTTCCTGGCTTGCTTCCGAGGACGGATGCGTCACGGCAACGACCGGAATCGCCCTCGATTCCGTTTCATTTGCGAGCGCCTGATATTGCGCCCGCCGCTGCAACAGCGTGAGCGCCCCGGCGACAACGAGAGCGATGATCCCGATGATAAGAAACACAAACAGCCGGCTGCCCTTCGAGATCGTTCGCCCTTCCCGTTCCGGTTCCATCGGTACCTTGCCTTCTTCCATCTTTCCCAGAGTCTTTCTTTCTTCCATTTAGCGCTCACTTACGCGACAGCGGGCTTCCCCGCCCGTTTCTGCTAAGTTTGGAGTTCGCGCCGGCCGTGGATCATCGAGAACACACAGGGCACGAAAAACAATGTAGCAAAAGTGGCGAATACCAGCCCGCCGATCACCGCACGGCCGAGAGGAGCGTTCTGCTCGCCGCCTTCGCCGAGACCTATGGCCATCGGTACCATGCCGATGATCATCGCCAATGCGGTCATAAGCACAGGACGGATGCGCACAAACCCTGCCTCGAGAGCCGCGTCGATCGCGTTCTTCCCTTCGTTCATCTGTTCGCGCGCAAAGGAAACCATCAAGATGCTGTTCGCCGTCGCGACGCCGACCGACATAATCGCTCCCGTCAGGGATGGCACATTCAAAGTGGTGTGGGTAATCAACAGTGTCCAGCAGATTCCCGCCAGAGCGCCCGGCAACGCGGTGATAATGATAAAAGGATCCAGCCAGGACTGGAAATTTACCACGATCAGCAGATAAACCAGCACGATCGCGCCGATCAGGCCTAAGCCCAGACCGGTAAACGAGGTCCGCATGGTCTGCACCTGCCCGCGAATAAACGTTTCGCTTCCGCGAGGCAGTTCCCTTTGGATTGCATTGACACGCTTAATCACTTCGTCCGAAACGGCCCCTAGATCGCGGCCGTCCACGGCCGCATATACATTGATCATCGGCTGCGCATTGTAGTGGGAAACCAGGGCCGGGCGCGCCGTGGCGGAGGTGTTCACCAAGTTTCCCAGAATCTGCGGAGGAACACCCGGTGCACTCCCCGCGACAGGCGTGTTCTGCAGCGCTTGAAAGCTGTCTAGACGATATTGCGGCGTTTGCACGGCCACGCTGTAGCTCACTCCGTTCTTGGGGTCCAGCCAGAACGCGGGAGCGGTCTGGAAGCTGGAGCTCAACGACACCAGTAGATTTTGCGCCACGTCCCTGGCCTGTAATCCGACAGACTGAACTCTCGTCCGGTCGATATCCAAACGTAATGTCGGCGCGTCGAATGCTTGCTGAACGTGTACGTCCACCGCACCGGGGATGTGCCGGATTTCATTGGCAAGTTTCTGCGCCACCTGGAAGTTTCCCCAGAGGTCGTTGCCGGTGATGGCCACATCAATGGGAGCGGGCGTTCCGAAATTCAAAATCTGCGTCACAATGTCCGCAGGCTGAAAGAAAAACTGCACGCCAGGAAATTGTTGCGGCAATTTGTCACGAAGGTCGTTGATATAAGCGAAGGTCGGTTTGCCGCGTTCTTGCTTCAACTGCACGAGGATTTCGGCGTCGGACGTTCCAAAGGTCCCCGAATTGCTGTAGCTGAGGTTGATGCCGCTGTAAGGCACGCCGATGTTATCCAAAACCGTTTCCAGTTCCCGGGGAGGAATCGTCTGCCGGATCACCGCGTCCACCTGATCCGCCAGGCGGGCTGTTTCTTCAATTCGCAAACCAGTGCGCGCGCGGAAGTGCAGGCGAATCTGTCCCGCATCCACCTTCGGGAAAAAGTCCCTTCCGATGACAAAAACAAGGCCGGCCGAAAGAACGCAGAAACTCAGAAATAAGAGAGAAAAAATCCCGCGGTGTTCCACAGCGGCCCCGAGTGCCCGGCGGTAACCTGTCCGAAATTTTTCAAAGTTGTGCTCGAACCTTTGCTGATAGCGCCGCAAGAATCCTTGTTTCTCGCCAAGGTGTTCTACCGCCAGGTATTCGTCTTCGGCGCTGAGAATATACATCGTGAGGGTCGGAACGATGGTCCGCGACCACATATAGGAGGCGAGCATCGCAAATACGACCGCTTCCGCCATGGGCACAAACAAGTATTTCGCAACTCCCGACAGGAAGAACATGGGAAGGAAGACGATGCAAATGCAGATCGTCGAGACGAAGGCAGGAACTGCGATCTCCTGCGCACCATCAAGAATGGCCTGAATGGTTTCTTTGCCCATGGCCAGGTGGCGGTTGATGTTCTCGATTGCCACGGTGGCATCGTCGACCAGGATGCCTACGGCCAGAGCGAGCCCGCCGAGTGTCATGATATTGATGGTCTCGTGCAACGCGCTGAGCAGCAGGATGCTGACGAGAATCGAGAGCGGGATGGAGACGGCAATAATCAGCGTGCTCTTCCAGTTGCCGAGGAAGAGCAGGATCATGACGGCGGTAAGGCACGCGGCAATGACGGCTTCGCGCAGGACACCCTGGATGGAAGCGCGCACGTAAAGCGACTGGTCGAAAAACAGGGTGACGCGCAAACTCTCCGGCAAAGCGGATGAATAATTCTGCAGCACTTGCTTGATGCGCGCAACGATGTCGAGGGTGGAAGCGCCGCCGGTCTTATATGTGCTCATGAGAACGCCGCGCTGGCCGTTGGCACGTACGATGTTGGTTTGCGGGGGAAAGCCATCTCGAATGTGGGCTACTTCCCGCATGTAGATTGTCGCGCCGTTGACGGTTTTCACCGGCAAATTGTTCAACTCGTCCACGGTTTGCGGGCTGCCGTTCATTTCAACATTGTATTCAAGCGAACCCAGCTTCGCGGTACCCGTTGGCAAGATCAGATTTTGCGCGTTGATGGCGTTAACGATGTCCACCGGCGAAAGCCCCTTGGACTGCAGCGCGGCGGAATCGAGATCCACCGCTATCAGGCGCTGCTTTCCGCCGTAGGGGTAGGGAAGAGCCGCGCCCTGCACGGTGGCAAGTTGGGTGCGTATGAAATTGTTTCCCAAGTCAAAAATCTGCTGTTCGCTCAAGCTGTCGCTGGTCAGCCCGATTTGAATAACGGGCACCGTCGAGGCGGAATAAATGGCGACGAGTGGAGCGGTGGTCCCCGCGGGAAGATATCGGAGGATGGTCTGGACGATGGCCGTGGTCTGCGCCAGCGCGGTCTGAATGTTCGCGTTTGGCTGGAAATAAATCTTGACGACGGCGATGCCGTTCAAAGACTGGGATTCGATGTGTTCGACGTCGTTGACAAGCGTCGTTACGGCGCGTTCCGAGTTGGAAGTGATGCGTTGCTCCATCTCGCGCGGTTCGAGCCCGGTGTACTGCCAAATTAAACTGATGACAGGGATGTTGATCTCCGGGAAAATATCCGTCGGCGTGCGCAGCAGAACTACGGGCGTAAGCAAGATAATGGCGAGCGCCATCACGATGAAAGTGTATGGCCTCGCGAGCGCTAATCGAACGATCCACATAGTAAGCCGGGTTTTTCCTCAGGCGACACGTATCACGCCGCCCCTGTCTGAATGTTTTGGGCGTCCCTGTCCCTATGCTTCTTAGATTCCGCGGGACAATCGTTTGGGTACGTCCGGGGAATGCGGCTTCCCGTGGTGCTCCCAAACTTCTCTATCTTAATCATTTGCTGGCAGGAATGTGCGGGGCATTTCGGCTTAGCCAACTTTATGCCGGACATGAGAGATTATGCGTATTCAGCAGCAGTCCAAATTGGCCGGATGCGCTTCGCGAAGAGGGATCAACGTTTCGCCGAGCGGCGTTTGACAGGACGCGGATGTTTACTTCGCGCCGCCAGGTAGGCCTGATTCAGCCACCACAGCGCATCACCTAGCTCATCCGCTGAATTCAACTCGAAGGCATACCAACGCCCACTGGGAACCACTTTCCCTGAGCTGATGCGCGAATCTTCTTGTTCGCGTCTCAGCAGCTTTGGCGGCATGGATTCAAATCTGAGAATGATCGAGTTGGGCGTATAAAGGGCGCGCGTTCGCGGGAGGCCCGCAAAAATCTTATTTCCGCGGTAGAAGCCAATGAACCCGAACATGGGGCGCGATTTTACGCCGGGCCACGCGCTCAGCTCACTTCCCAGCAAGTCTGACCACTGTTTCATTTCTTCGGAAATGCGCACCAGCTTCGGACGCTTGGAAATCCCCGGCTGCGACTTCATGGGTAGTTCACTTGTGTGTCATTGTAAAGACGCCATCCCAGTTGGAAGGCGGTTCGTCAAAGAGATATTCCTGACAGCGTTTCCAGTACACGCGCGAGGGTCCTTCATCGGGCCAGCTGTTCAAAATCTGCTGGAAAGTGTTCTGAGCTTCTTCCCATCGGCGTTTGCGGTAGAGTTCCCGGCCACGTTGGAAGAGCTCGAGGCGCGCCCGCAAATCCTGTCCCGGAGGGTCAGCGGGGATTTCCGACTGCCGGCAGATCAGCTCGTAGATGGTCACGGGTTGCAATTTGCCCTTCACGCGAATCAGGTCGAGCTCGCGGAAAACGAAGCTAGCATCCTTCGCGGCTTCGTAGGTGGCTTCATTGATGATGACGTGGGTTCCGTATTCCCTGTTCAGAGCTTCGAGGCGGGAAGAGAGATTCACGGAGTCACCGAGCGCGGTATATCCATAACGCAGCACGGAGCCCATGTTGCCCACGCTGGCAACACCCGTATTCAAACCGATGCCGATGTCAAGATGCGGTTTGCCTTCTGCTTGCCATTTTTTTTGCATTTCGCGAACACGATTCATCATTTCAAGGGCGGCGTTGCAGGCTTTGCTAGCGTGGCCCGGCTCTTCAAAGGGCGCGCCCCAGAAGGCCATTACCGCATCTCCGATGTATTTATCCAGCGTTCCTTGATGGTTGAAGACAATCTGGGTCATATCGGAAAGATATTCATTCAGGAAGATGGCCAGGTCCTGTGCGTCCAATTTCTCTGAGATGGTGGTAAAGCCGCGAATATCACTGAACATGACGGTGATGTCGGTTCTTCTCGGCTCGACGAGCTCCGGATTCACGAGCAATCGGCGGATCACTTCGGGGCTGAGATACTGGCCAAAAGCGTTGCGCACGCGGCGTTTTTCCTTTTCTTCGATGAGCGCGCGGTACAGGGACACCAGCAAAACGTTGCTCGCGAGGGTCAAGGCAGGGAGCGTAAAATTCAGCCACCAGCCGCGGAGAAATGCTGCGTAATCTACCGCGACGAGCGGGGCAATCAACGACAGACCAAACCACATCCACCGTGGAGGCACTAATGCCATCCAAATTCCGAGCGGGAGGCCAAAGAACAGAACCAGCGCCAGATCAAATAGCTCTTGCTTCACGCCCCGGACAAGAAATGCGCCGTTTAGCATGTTGTCGATTACGTTCGCGTGAATTTCAACTCCTGGGTAATTGATGCCGCCATACGGCGGTGTCCGCAGGTCGCCGATTCCCGTAGCCGAGGCACCTGCGAGAACGATTTTGTCTTTGAATGTTCCCGCGGGCACTTTGTGACTGACCAAATCCGCGATTGAAAAATACGGGTACGTCGCGCGCGGGCCGCGGTAATTGATCTGCACTCCGCCTAGCCAGTCGGTTTTGACGTGCAGTTTACTGCCGAAGTCCAAACTCACGATGCCTGCCTGACCGTAATTGACGGTCAACTGATCGGTCGTCAACCCCATGTACAGGCGCACCGTTTGCACCTCCAGAGAGCCATAGAGATCCAAATCGTTGGGATCTTTTGACCTGCCGAAGGGCAGCACCAGCATGGATCGGCGAAGAACTCCATCGGCATCGGAGGAAATGTTAAAGAACCCGATCGCGGTCTTCTCGTCATTTTGCGGCGGAGCAAGCGCCGGAATATTTGCGATCGTGGCGGAGTACAGGATGCCGTGATCGTCGTAATGTTGCATGAGGCTGGCGAAATCCTGTTTGCCCGTCGTGGAGTTCAGCGAATTTCGCGGCAGCGCATACCACTGGACCATGCTTGCGGATTCGTCCAATGTCTCGCTATTCATCCCCGTTAGTTCCTCTTTCGGGAGGAAAAAATTCCCGAGAACGACGGGTCCAAATCGTCTGAGCGCCTGAGCAAACTGCGAATCGGCATCAAACTCCGCAGCCAGTTGGCGAATCCAGGCTTCGTATTTAGGATCGACGGCCTCACCGCGTTTCTTACGTTTTTCAAGATCCGCCCGGATCTTTTGCAGCGGAGCTGCAGTGCGGTCCGGTTCATCGAAGGTGATGTCAAATGCAACCACTTTCGCGCCGTCTTCCCGCAAAAGGTCGAGCATCTTCGCAAAATTTGTCCGCGAAAAAGGCCACTTGCCGAGCACTTCCTGGGAATGCTGATCGATATCGACGATTACGATTCTGGAGTCAGCCGGAGTGGCGCTGGCCGGGCGGTAGCGAAAACGAGTGTCGAGCGAATCGTATTCCTGGCGTTTCAGGAACTCGAAGATCGGGGTTGGGCGCTCGCCGAGGAAGGTGAAGAAATAGAGTGCGAGGCTCGCAATGGTGATGGCCAGACTGATGACGAAGGAAACCCGATGGCGCCACCAGGATTGCAGGAGCTCGTAGAGGCCGAAGAAGCCCCGCCTTTGCCAGAAGCGCGTTGACGGAGCCGCCATTTCGCCTTGAGCGCTATTCGCGGAAGATAAAATTCAAGCGCACGCCGCCGACTTCGATCACGTCGCCGTCATTCAGGCGGACCGGCCCGTGTATGGGCGCGCCGTTCACTACGGGAACCTTGTCGCCTGGACCGATGTAAAAACCATCATCGCGCTGATTGATTTGCGCAGCCATCTGCGGCTTGAACCAGCCTTTCAGGCGCACGGTCGCCATTGCTGATTTTCCGATGACCGTTAATTTGTTGGACAGCATGTATTCTTTCTGGTCGGTTCTGCCGTTAAGGACGATTAAGGTCGGCACCTTGATGCGGCCAGCGGCAAATTGCGTGCGCTCACCCATGGCGGCGGCTTGCTGGAGCATCTCGCGGCGCACTTTGGTGTCGAGCACCATGGTTTCGTTGATGCGCGGTGCGGCAACCTTGCGCCCGGTATCCCAGGGCACGGGCGCGTCGCCTGTAGCGTCCACCTTAATGCGGTGCTTACCGATGTGGATGGAATCACCATCGTGGAGCGTGGCGCGCTCCACGCGCAGATCGTTTACAAACGTGCCATTGAGGCTATCGAGGTCTTCGACCACCAGCCGGCCGCCCTCGAAATAGACACGTGCGTGATAATTTGACACCGCCAGGTTGTCCACCGGCAGGTCGTTGTCCGGAGAGCGGCCGATGCCGATGGGCCGGCTCCCGACGGGGACTTCCTTTACGATTTTGTCTTCAAACATGAGGCTGAGCTTAGCCATCTAACTTTCCTCCTGCGGAGCCATTGCTGGCCGCATTTTTTTGCGCCCCACGGCGCAGCCAGGAAAACCATTTTATGGAACCCGGTTCGAGCCGGATGACGATTACCGTGACGTTGTCCGCGCCGCCGTATTCGTTGGCCAGTGCCACCAGCTTTTCCGCGGCCCGGATTGGGTTCGTTTCGGCTTGGAGCGTTCCCGCGATTTCCGGCTCGGTGACCATGCGGGTCAGCCCGTCAGAGCACAGCACCAAAATATCGCGCACAAAAAGCGTATGTTCTTCGGCATCGACTTCGACTTCCGGGTGGGCTCCCAGGGCGCGGATGAGAACGCTTTGCATCTGGCTCTCTTCCGCTTCGGCGGCAGTTAAAATGCCGCGGCGCACTTGTTCGGCGACAAGCGAGTGGTCGCTGGTCAATTGCTGCAACGAACCGCTGCGAAGCAGATAGGCGCGGCTGTCGCCAACGTGCGCGATACTTAGCCTGGCTCCATCGATCCAGGCTGCCGTGAGAGTGGCGCCCATGCCGCGCTGTTCGGGGTTTCCCTCCGCCGAATCGAAAATTTTTTTGTTGGCGAGGTGCACGGCACTTGCAAGGCGCCGGGCATGATCGCTCAGGCCCGCCTGCGGTTCTCCAAAAATCGGCGCGTCGGGATTCTCCTGCGCGTCGAGGCAATGCTTAGCAACCGTCTCGACCGCCATGGCGCTGGCGACTTCCCCGTGTGCCTCGCCGCCCATGCCATCGGACAAGACGAAGAGTTGTAGCGGCACGATGATGCGGAAGCTGTCTTCGTTGTTTGTGCGAAGGTGACCGACGTCGCTTACGCCGCCGCTTACGATTTGCACGAACGCTCCCCTAACCCTGCGCGGGTCACACCCGCACCCACACTCGTCCCCGGTGGCCTCGATTCCAACCTAACAGACCAATCGCAACGGCGAAAGGCTTTGAACCCTACTGATTACCAGCTTTTTAGCCACAAGTGGGTCTTCGCATCCGTTGGGCAGTTCGGAAGGGGTATGCTTTGCCAGCTAGGACTCGCTCTTTTTCGTTACAATCTCCTTATGTCTTTGAGACGTCCTTGTTTCCCGGCCACAATCCTATGTGCCGCTGCATTTCTTTTGTCGGGCGCCGGTCTGGCACAGCATGCGCCGCCGGCCTCAGGCGCCCGCACCCTGTTACTGCCGCGGCGTATCGTGTCGGGCGAGCGAGCGACGCTTGCGGTGTTGGATGCAAATGGCCGGTTGACCCCAGGAGTCAGAGTGAATTTTTCAAATGGCGACCGGCTCACTACAAATGCTACGGGACGCTCCCTGTTTGTTGCGCCCCTCACTCCGGGGGTGATCTTCGCGTCCATCGAGGGACGTCCGGGGCGGGTGCCGACTACCGTGCTTTCAGCCGAAGAAGGAGCTAGACCGTCAATTGAGGTAAGCTCCGCCCCACGCTTTGCCACTCTCAGCGACCGGTTTGAGCTTGCGGGTAAGGGTTTCTGCGGCGACGCGGACTCCAACCAGGTCACGATCGGCGGCAAAGGCGCGCTGGTTTTGGCCTCATCACCCAGTTCCTTGATTGTCCTTCCTTCCAACGATCTTGAGCCTGGCCCCGCTACCGTAGAGGTCTCCTGCGCGAAGCGGAACGCGCCAGCGTTTACAATCACACTCGTGGCTTTGCAACTCGAAGCCGATTCTTCTCCGTTAGCGCCGGCGGAACACAGAGCGCTCACCGTTCATGTTCACGGCACGACGGCGAAAGTGACGCTCGAAGCGCGCAATCTCGCGCCCGATGTCGCGGAACTCACCGGTGGCAATCCGGTACGCCTCTCAACATCGGGTGGAAACGGGAATTTTGTGAAATTCGAAATTACCGGCCGCAAACGCGGGAGTTTCCAGGTTTCCATCCGCCTGCTTTCCCCGGCGGGCCCGCCTCGCCCTTGAAGAGATGAAAGAATGTGTTCGATTTGCTACGGAAGGCGACCACAAGCTATGCGCTCTGCTTCGCGCTTGATTCGGCGGGTAGCGAGAGCGTGGCCTCGGAGTCGCTGAGTGCAGCTTCACCCGAGCTTCCCCCAAACATTTCGCCCAACGTGTTCTGCGCTTTATCGAAGCGTTTGTCTGCCTCTCCATAGCTTTGCTGTGCGTTTTTCAGATGGGTGCCTAGTTTTCCGAAAGCATCCGTGAAATTGTCCATTTGCTTTTGCAGGCCCGCGAGGCTGGCATGCAGCCGCTTGGCATTTTCTTCGATTTGCATTCCTTGCAGGCCCATCAAGATGACCTGTAGATGCGCGTATAGGGTGTTGGGCGAGACGGCGATAACATTTTTGCTGCGGCAATATTCATCGAGCGGCACGGACTTGGCGTCCGCGGTCATCAGCAGCTCATAGTAGACGCTTTCGGAGGGCACGAACATCAGCGCGATGCCGAGCGTGCCTTCGTTTGGAAGAATGTATTTCTTCGCGATCGAGTCGGCATGTCCTTTGACCGCGGTGACAAACGCGCGACGCGCTTCGTCGGTCTGAGCCGCTGCTTGCCTCGTTCCTTGGCTGTTGATTTGCTCGCCCATGCGCCGAAAAGCGTCCAGAGGAAACTTCGAGTCAATGGGAAGCATCTTGTCGCGCAGGAAAATCACTGCGTCGGCGGCCTCGCCGCTCGAAAAACGGTATTGCCGCTTGTAGCGCTCTTTCGGGAGCGCATCTTCGAGTAATCGTTCCAGCGTCACTTCGCCGAGTGTGCCGCGCGATTTTGCGCCACCCAGAATGCTTTCAAGCGTCTGCGCTGTCTGTGACATCTGCTGCCCCGCCAGTTGCACTTCGCCGAGCTGCTTCTGAATGCGTTCCATCATTTCGCGGGAGTTCTTAATCTCATCACGCACAGCCGTTTGCGACTGCGCCGAAATATTCGCAGAGTCCTTTACGCCGTCCTGAAGCGCTTTCGATACGCTGTCGAGACGTTGCGTAACACTCTGGCCGATTGCGTCCACCTTTCCCGCGCTTTGTGCCTGGCTGGTTGCAATGGTCTGCAGTTCCCGGCGCAGCTCGCTCAATTGACTTTCAAGCATTGCGCTTTTCTTCTGATCCTGCGAGCTTTGCAGCACGAGCCACAGCACCAGCGCAGCTAAGAGGATCGCGGCGCCAATCAACAGGGCGTTCATTCGTTCTCCAGTTCCATCACGGGAAACGGTGACTCTACTTTACTCGCAGTGGTTCCATTCTGAAAACTCTGGCTCGGTAGGCAATGCGGGTAAACAAAGAAGGCCCCGGGTTAACCGCGGGGCCCTCTTCACCTTGAACTTTCGACTGCTAACGGCCGCCCTGCTTTCTACCAGCTGAGCTTGAGCGCGAACTGGAACTGCCGCGCATCGTAGGACGCCGTCGGTTGGCCGGCCGCCAGGCATCCCGAGGGATCCGACGGGTTGCAAAGCTGGTTCACCGCTGCGACGTTCTGGCGGTTCAGCAGGTTGAACCCATCCGCGATCACGTCCAGCTTCACTCGCTCGCCCATGGCAAAGCGCCTCGAGAGTCGCAAGTCGACCTGGAAGAATCCCGGCGTGACAAACGGATTCCTTCCGAGATTTCCATTGCAGCCGGCGCCGAGAGTCGTGATTCCTGGGACCGAAAAAGATGTTCCGGCATTCGTTTGGCAGTTATTCGGCACGACAAAGGTCACCCCATGAATAAAATTCGATTGTGCCCCGCCCGTTCCAACGGAAGGCCGCCCATTGGAAGCCCCTAGGTCGAGTCGGAAATCGCTCCCGAGGATCAAGGTGTAGGGTCGCCCGGACGACACTTCGATGATCGGTGCCAGCGTGAAATCCCCGATGAAGTGTTTCCAGGCACTATCGCCTTGCGTGGCGGAAGGTGACTGGAACACTGCGCTGGTGACCCAGCGATGTCGCTGGTCATTGTCTGAATTCGAGCGCTCCACGTTTGGGAACCTGCTGTCTTGTGGCTCAAGCGGCGACTGCAAGTCGGTGGAATCGTCAATCGAATGGGAATACGTGTAGCTGGATAACAGTTCCATCCCGTGCGAGAAGCGCTTTGTCACATTTATGGTCAGCCCGTGATACACGGAATTTCCATTGGAGAGCTGGGCGTCTACGCTGTTGAAGGGCACTGGCACGCCGAAACCCTTCGGATATCCCGCGAGTTGCGCCAATCCCACGAGTAGCGCATAGTTTGCCGCGTTCGGACCTGCAAACGACGGATTGGGCCCGGACGGGCGGAAGAAGTTGAACGCCGCTGGCGTGCTCACGAATTGATTGTTCAAAACCCCAAGAGGTCCAGGGCATCCAAAAATGACACCCAGGACCGGAGCGATCGGGTTGAACCCACAGGTGCTCGCCGTAGGAGCCACGCTCGCTCCCGTAAGCGACACACCGGCGGGGCTCGGCGAACATGACAACGCCGTCGATAGCCCCCCCTGCAGCACGCCGCCCAAACAGTTTGCGAAGTTTTGATCCAGTAATTGCGGATCCGTCGAGTTGATGTCCACGGGGCGGTACAGGTGCACGCCATGCGTGTACTGATACGCGGCGCTGATCTTCCAAGACCCTGCGATCTCCCGCTCGATGGTCAGATTTCCCTGTTGCGCGGAGCCGTACTGGAAACTCTTGGCCACCGGCAGGGTGAACGGCAGGGCAGCCAGCGGAAATCCGGCTTGTAGGTAGTTCTGATTCGCGAAAAGCGAGCCGGCGAAAAAGGGATCAAATCGCTGTTGGTTCGGCAAATACCCCATGTTTGGCAGCGCATTCAAGACACCCTGGAAGATCGAAGATCCATTGAGATTCCCCGGCGAACCCAGTCCTGAGCCGCAGGCGATCTGGACTAATGGGCATGCGGAAGGGGCCCCTCCGCCCGTAAGCAATTGCACGGACCGGCCGCCATCGGCGGTTGTGGCGTCGAACGGTATGGCGAGCAAAGGGTGGTCATAGAAAAGGCCATAGCCCATTCGGATTACGGTTTTGCCGTCGCCTCTCGGATCCCACGCGAGGCCGAACCGCGGAGCAAAATTATTGTAATCGCGTGGGATGCCTTCCACGACGCCGAGTGCCTGCTCGGCCGCCGCATTGAGTGGGGTGGCAGGGGCGAAGAGCGGTGTGATCTCCACGTCGTAACGCAAGCCATAGTTTAGGGTGAGCTTACGGCTTACGCGCCAGCTATCCTGGAAAAACAAGCCGATAGGGATATTGTCAAAGGGCTGCTTGGACTGCCCGATGCCCTGAATGTAGGTCGTGGGAAGACCCAGGCCATACATCTGGGCACCGTTCGTTCCCGGCAAGGAAATTGTCTGGCCCGGGCCGATCGGCACCGAGTTGGGAATAGCTCCGCCGCTTGCGACAGAAATCGGTTGCCCGCCAAAGCTGGCGACTCCGCCGAAGTCCAGTTCAAAGATCTGCGCCTTGCTCGAGCGCAACTGGATCAGGTTGTAATCTCCGCCCATCTTAAACGTATGCTTGCCGCGGATCAGGCTCACATTGTCCGTGAATTCCCATCGCCGCTCGATGCGGTTCACCGGAGAATAAGGCTCACGCCCGAAGTACGCGAAGCCGGGGATGTTTACGGCGAGCTGATCTCCGCCCGGAAGGTTTGAGAAACCGAAATGCAGACCGCGCCGCGCAAATTGGAAGCGGAATTGGTTGAATGCTTTGTCGCTGACGATGGTGTCGTGCTGGAAGATGGCGGAGAGGTCGCGCGACTGGTTCAGACCGGTGCGCGAGCCGGAGTTTTGGCCGAAGACCTGATTCTGTGCCGTGGATTGGATCCCTGTCACAAGCGATGGCGATACGCTCACGCGCAGAAAGGAATTATTGCTGTTGTTCCAGCGCTGGTCCAGCCGCGCCGACCACAGGCTCGTTTTTTCAGTAACAGGGAAGTTCCCACGCAGGGCAGCCAGAGGCACAAATGACGTCGGCAGCGTCGCCAAACCAACACCGAATGGCGTGCAGGTAACCGTGCCCACCGTTGCGCTGGGAGGACATGGGACGGGGATCGGAAAACGGGCTCCCGGCGAGGTTGCTTGCCCGGGCGGCGGAGGGCACAGTGCCCCGCAGATCAGTCCGGGATCAATGCCATTCACCGCTACGCTCGCTGCGGATCCTACGAAGGCAGCATAGCCGCCAGCCACGCCCTGAAGCTGCGCTGCGATACCCGGTTGTCCACCTGCGGCGGCGGCCGCTGCGGCTTGTAGGAGAGAATTCACGGCATTCGCCTGCGGAACAGTCATCGGCAGACCGTTCAGCAGGCAACCTGCACCGCAGTTCAAGGGCGCGAATCCAAAATTTCCCTGACCGATACTGGAAAAACCTGTCTCTTCGCGCAGCGTGTCCTCGTAAGAGAAGAAGTAAAACGCCTTGTCCTTCTTGAACGCGCCACCGAGCGTCGCGCCCGCCTGCACTCGCGTGAACGCTTGCTTGACGGGGTTGAGCAGCCCCGTGGTCGGGTCAACCTCGCCAGAAAAAGCATTGCGAGACTGAAACGCCTTATTGCGCAGGAATCCAAAAACATTGCCATGCAAGTCGTTACCACCGCCTTTGGTGACGATGTTGATGACGCCGCCTGTGGCGCGGCCGTACTCGGCATTGTAGTTACTCTGAATTAGCTGGAACTCCTGCACAGCCTCCTGCGACACGGTCGCACGGATACCGTTGATGGTGTTGTCCACCGCGTCCGCGCCGTCCACGCTCACCTCATTCGAACGCGCGCGCTGTCCGCCGAAATTCAGGCCGCTGCTCGGCGCAGGGCCAATTGTCGGCGCGACATCCCGGGTCGTTTGCGAATTGGTCAGCGTAAAATTGATGTAGCTGCGCCCGTTAATCGGAAGATTGTCTATCCGGCGCTGTTCGATGGTTTGCGAGACTTCTGTCTTTGTCGTTTCAATCGGCGCAGTCTCCGTGGTCACGGTGATCGTCTGCTGCACGCCGCGCAGCTCCAGCCGGGGATCCAGAGTGGCGTCTCCACCTACCGTCAGCACGATGGACTCGTTCTGGTAGGCGGCAAAACTCGCTCCGCCATCAACGGTCATTTTGTATCGTCCGGGAGGAAGTCCAACCAGAGTGTAATGCCCGGCGTCATCGGTCTCAGCCGAGCGCTCGGAGCCGGTGGCGACATTGGTGACCGTTACTTTCGCGCTCTGCACCCCACCACCCTGCTTGTCCATCACCGTTCCGGAAAGAGTTGCCGTGTTGACTTGCGCCGCAGCTTTCCCGGCACAAGTCAGCACCAACGCGCACAGCATCAGCACTGTCAATGTGCACCGGCCAACGTTCAACGCAAACACACTTTGCCCGCGCTCCATATTTTCCTCCTAGTCGGAACCCATCAATCTTCCGCTACCCCTAGCGGTGGCGGAGCTACCCGCCTTGTACTGGCGTACGCGATTGAATACTGGGCTTTTACTTCAATATATCCCCGCTTTCAACTGAAAAATAACGTGCCGTGTTTCTCAAAGAGAACCTTCCCCCGGATGGCGTCCTTGGATTGTTGGCCATGGAAAATCCTGTGCCGGCCGACGAATCCAGGAACCGAGGCAGCATGAGCCTTCGCAGAGGACTTGGCAAGCGGCAAACTGCGAAAAGCGCGAGGAACAGGCCAATGTCGTGCCTTGCCGCCCTTCTTGGAGACTTCCCAGAGCAGGACGCCAGCCGGCATGCATCCGCTGTGCGGACCGCGATGCCGATCGCCCATATTCATTTCAGGATGTTCACAATGGGAGTTTGCGCTACGAAATACTTATTTGGCAATTTCGCCCCGAAGTGCTTCCTTGCTCGCGACTCTGTTATCCGTCCAGGCCTTCAGGACGGTTGCAAAGGCGATCAACAGCCCTGTGACGCCATTCGTGAGAATGATCGCCAGCGCGTGCAGCAGCAGGCCATAGACGAGCCACAACGATACTCCGATCAAATAAAGCGCCAGCATGCCGTAGGAAAGATCGCGCCCGCCTTGCTTCCAGATCTTCACCACCTGCGGGACAAACGCGAAAGTGGTGCACAATCCACCCAGCGTCCCCACCACGGTCACCCACGATTGCGTCGTCATTAACCCAGCTCCATTCTCGCCCCGCACCACTTCGGTTCCTACAATACGAGCAGTTTAGCAGTGGCGGGTCCGCCGCCAAAATGAATGTCGCGTCAATAGACCATAGTGGGGCAACTCGGGAATTCTTGTGGAAGAAAGGTTGAGCAGGATTTCTTCAGAGGAGAGAAATCAAATTTGCAGATGCCGCTGCACCAGCCGGCGGAGTTTTTCGCGATCTTCGTCTTTCATGTGAACAAACTCGACGCCGTTTCCGCCCGGGCCGATGTTGCGAACGACGGCGGTGAAATGAATCTTGCGCAAGCCGGAACGCACCTCGAGCTGGATAGAGTCGCCGACGCTCAATTTCTTGGGAGATTCCAGATAGGCCCCGCCCAAGCTGATGGTCTTGACCCGCGCGAGGCCCGCTTGCGCACCATCGATTTGCGCGCGCAGCGGTGATTCGAGCGGTACGCGCACGTATCTGCGCGGCACGATGTAGCCCGCGTGGGACTGTGCCGCTGCTTCGAATGCCGCGCGGACTCGCGCCGAGGACGGACGGTTTTCCAGCAGCGCCAGAGCGTCTTCCGCAGCGGCGCGCAGACCCGAGGGCTCCGCGTAAGCCAGTCCTTCGCGCCCTTCGGCAAGTTGGCGGAGAAGTTCCGTGGCCTCGACGGCGTGCATGCGGCCGAGCGCTTCGATGGACTTGATGCGTACAAACAGGTCGCGCAAAATTTCGTGTTCGCCGGCGGCGATCTCCATCAACTGGGCAACGGCGGTGGTTTCCTGGGCGAGGCCGATCTGATCGATCATCATCGGCACGACCAGGGGATGAGCGTCCGCAAGTATCGCGGAAAATACGAAGGCGGCACTCTGCGCGGATGCGGCGTTGGCGGGCCGCGCAATTTCGCTGACGGCAAGGTCTTGCAAATTCCATTCCCAGCTTGCCAGCGCCCGCGGCAGGCCGCGCAGCAGGCGTTCCGTATCCGCCGCCGCAAGCAGCTTGATTGCGGCGCTCACGCGCTGCCGCCGCGCTTCGTAGAGGCGTGTTTCGAGAAGATTAAGCACGGGCACGCCAATGGTCCGCAATAGCCGTGCCATGGCCGGTATCTGCTCCCCGCTCCGCGGCTCGGTCAGCAACAGCGTCAAGCGATCGAGTAACCGCTCAGGGTCGCGCTGCAGTAAACGAGGCAGCACGGGATCCAGCGCGCGATTGGCGAGCGCCGCATCGACCAGCATCAGCCAGCGGTCCTGGGCCACTAGCCGCTGTGCCAGTGCCGCAATGTGTTCATGCTCGACGTCGCGTGGCGCACGTTCCAGTCCCGTCAAAATATTTTCGAAGCCGGCAAAGTCCGCGCGGTTAACCGCGATGCGGCCAAGCGTTTCGAGGAACGCGGCGAGCAGCGCTGCGGTCTCCGGGATGGCTTCTTTCTCCAGCGAGTTCATCGCGCCGCGGCTCAGATCTTCTGGAACTTGATTGGGCCAGAGCGACTCGATGATCGCCGTCATTTCGTTCAAGCCGGCTGCAACTGCTCGGCGGGCGGCAGGATCGGTAATCTCCAGGCGGCGCGCGTAATTCAGTAAAATATTTCGCGCTTCGCGGCGCGGAGCATCTGCTCCAGCATCAGCAAGCTGTCCCAGTGTTTGACGAAGCGCAATAACCGGCACAGTCCAGACTTCCGGGCCGCGCAACACCTTGGACTTTTCCCGCGGAGGCAGTTCGAGCCAGAATTTTTCGATAAGCTGTTCGCGGTGGGTGTCCGTGGCCCAGGCCGTCGCCAGGGAGGACAAGTGTTGAGAAGCGTGGGGCCCGGAGTATCCGCCTGCCGTCACCAGCACGTCACCCAGACGGTTGAACATGGGACGTACATTCACTGGCGTGAGCGTGCCGGCGGAAAATTCCGCGCTCAGAAATTCGAAGATCAGACTTTCCGACAAGCGCAACAAATAAGGCTGCGGGTGCTCGGAGTTCCGTGGCGCGTAGACAGTCATCGCGCTCAGGAGCATGCGCACGGTTTCCCGCGTGGCTTCTTCCATTGATCCGTGAATGGCGCGCGCCGCTTCTTCCGGAGCAAGTCCTCGCGCCACCTCGAGCGGCGGTGTGAGCCGCGCCAGCAAGCGCAGCGCTGCCACCAAATCGTCGATTTCAGGTACTTGAATGGGAGTATCGGCGCTCTCGCGGGGCGTGTTTCCGCCGTAGGCGACCAGCGCCGCCATGAGGCTCGCAAGCACCGTGTCTACATTGCGGTCTGTGCTCGCATTGACCTGGATGCCTTCCACGCCGCTCTCCAAGAGTCGCGCCGGCCACCACGGCATGTTCCCATGCTTCGCCGGCTCTTCTGATCTTAGCAACGCCGCCTTGGCCAGTTGTGCCAGCGTGTCTAGTTCGCCTACATGAAATTTCCGCCCGAAAATCAGAGAGTGAACTCCCGCGCGTTGCAGATCGGCGGCGAGCGCCTGCAGTTCACCCCGCGCATCCGCCAATTGCGCTTCGCCCAATTTCGGCGCCACCAAGCCGCTGCGCTCGACGCGGAGTTCCAATCCGTTGAGAGCAGCAGCTATGCCGCGGAGCAGTTCGTAGGAGGCTTCCAGGCTTTCCAGGACGCGAGGATGATTTTTTTCGTAGAGCCGCTGCGAGCGCAGCAAAACGTGCAGCTCCCGCAGGGCGCGATTCAGCTCCGACGCTTTGACTTCAGAGGGGGCCATGTGCCCCTGGCGTGCCGCTCCCTTCAACGGCCACAAACCCTGTGGCGCTGTCGGACGCGCTGCGGAATCGGCCTGGGAGCCGCCGCTCTTTCCACGGAAATGATTTACTGCCCGAAGTGCCAAGGGGTTCCTCGCTTGCCGTTGTGCGCCTCTCGTAGCGTCCACCAGCGGCTAGGGTATTCCTATCCCTGCTCGGGGGACGAGTCCACATAGGCAGGACAGCCCTGCTTAGAGAGCCAGCACGACTCCGGCCTTACGCTTCTAGTGCTAAAGTCTTTGTTATGAACCGATTTCTGAGGAAGTTCTAGGACTAGGCAGGCGGGAACGTAACGAATCGTAACTAGTCGGGTAGGCCCTTCCATAGCACAGGAGAGGCTTGTATTCGCCTTCTTATCCCTGTACTTAAGGACCCTAACTGTTCATTTCACAGCATTTACTTGGGCCGGAGGCTCCCCTCAACGGTGACCGTGCTGCCCTCGGTTACTTGCACCGTGCGGCGCACTGGCTGATATCCGTCCAACTTCAGGGTCACGATATGGGTACCTGCGGTAACTTGTACCCGCGCCGGCGATACTTGCCCCGTGGAATTCCCATCAATGACAATTTCCGCGCCCTTCGGGCTGGACGTGACTTCAGCCCACGCCACACGGCTGGTCGCTTTTTCTTTCAGTTCAACGTCAAGCGTCGTCTGAATATTGTCCTTCACCTGCACGCTGCCTGCGTACGCTTCATAACCCGGCAAACGGAGCACGAGATTATATTGCCCAGGTGCCAGCGGCAGTGTAGCCGGCGTCTGCCCGGACTGCTTCGCACCGTTGATGAAGACATCCGCTCCCGGGGGGCGGCTGCTCACATATAATCCCTTCGCGAGCGACTCCAATCGGATCTTCTGGTCGAGAGCGTCGCCTGCTTTGACCTGCAGCGCCGTCTGCATCGGCTCGTAGCCATCCTTCTTTACTTCCAAGCCGTAACGCCCGGGGTTGAGATTGTTGAAACTGCAGGGCGTCTCACACTGGTTCAGCTCGCGTCCGGTTGGACCGTGCAGCACCGCGGAAGCGCCGATAACATCAGACATCACGTGAATTGCGCCATGTCCCGCGGCGGGAACGGGATGCCCGCCGTCCGAGTCATTTGTCGCGGTGGGGTCCGGCGTATCGTCATACTCGATATGATCCACCACCCGCACGCTTGCCGGTGCATTGCGAAGAAACTGAAGCATCTCGCGATGCTCTCCGGGGCGGAGTTTTCCAGACACCGTCAGCGTGTTATTGGAGGCTTGTATTTTGACGCGGCTCTTCAAGCCCTTTTCCGCGGCGGCTTGCTCGATCCTGCCTTTGTATTCCACGGCGGCGGAAGTCACCATCGGCTCGATTTTCCGCGGTGCAGGTTTTTCAGGAACTTTTTCCGCGGGTTTTGCGTCGGCAGTTGCGCCTGCTGACGTTCCCGGCTCATTTGGCTGCGATGCCGGCTCGTTCCCGGCAGGATCGGCGGGCGCTTTTGCCGCGATGCCGGATTCAGCCGCTCCAGAGGAAGACGTTCCCGGCGCGTTTGTGGCGGTTTTTTGTGCCTCACGAAGCTGGCGGGCATATTCATATTGGGGGCGAAGCTTGTACCCGCCGTAAACGATCACGCCAAGCAGGAAGAGTGCAGCAAAGATGGTGCCCACGACACTTTTCTTCTTTGGCGGCTCGTAGGGAGCGACGCTCCCCGTGCGCCGAATGACAGGCGTTTGCCCGGGACTCGAGGCGCGAGCCGTTAAGGAGCGCGCTGCCGCTGCCGCCTGTGGATCCTCTCCTCGCGCACCGCGTCCGCTGCCGTGACTCACCGCAACCGTTGCGTCGGGTGTGGCGCCAATTCCCGCTCCGCCCAGTACCATCGTTTTTTCGGTGTTCCCTGTGCCTCCGAAAGAGCGGTAGTTGCGAAGATCCTCGAGCATTTCGTGGCAGCTCTGATAGCGTGCGTCCGGCTCTTTCGCCAGCGCTTTCATCACCACCCCGCTGATTCCAGGATGAATCGAAGGATCAATCTGCCGCGGTGGGACAGGGTCCTCATTCACGATCTTGTAAATCACTGTCGTGATGTTTTGGCCGGGAAACGGCTTTTCGCCCGTGACCATTTCGTAGAACATCACACCCAGAGAAAAAATATCGCTGCGCCCGTCCACCGCGCGGCCTTTCACCTGTTCGGGGGACATGTAGCTTGGCGTGCCCATCACATGCGCGGTTTGCTGCACCGTGCCGAACTGCAATATTTTCGCCGTGCCGAAGTCCGTCACTTTTACGGTGTCATCGGCGGTGAGCATCAGGTTGGCCGGCTTGATGTCCCGGTGCACCACGTTGCGTTCGTGCGCGAATTGCAGCGCGCTGCAAGCCTGCTCCATGATTCGCAGCACCCGCGGCAAAGGAAACGCCTGCCCGCCATCCAGCAGCGATTGCAAACTCTTGCCTTCCACCAGCTCCATAGTGATGAAGTACAACCCGTCTTCTTCGCCGGCGTCGTAAACCACTACGATGTTCGGATGGGTCAGCAATCCAGCGGCGCGCGCTTCCGTCTGAAAGCGCGTCAAAAGCTCCGGCCGCGAAAGCCCCGTGCCTTGCTCGCTCAGCCGAATGGTCTTGACGGCGACGGTTCGCCCGATCACCGGATCCATAGCTTTATAAACGACACCCATGGCGCCGCGTCCCAGTTCATCAATAAATTCGTACCTTCCGGCTTTTGCTTGCGTCGTCATCTTGCCATCGAGCGGGGGTAGCAATTACCGCTTCTTCTTCCTTTATATACAGATAGGGATGGAATGGCGGCCTGTGGTTTGAGGCAAAACACAGCCGTGCACACCCATGCGCCCTATCCTCGACAGTACCCAGCAATTTTTCTATAGGTCAACGCTACCAGGGTACTAGTGTTTCGCACTCGCCACGTGGCGGCTCAGACTCTGCACTCAGCGGCCTGTTCTACGGCCTCGGCATGGACTCCCCGGGAGACAAAGTGCGCTCTGGCATGGGCACGTTCATCTCGCGCACCGGACGATCGACCTCGCCGGGCCGTGCCGGAGCTTCCAGGCCGTCCGTCAGCAGGTAACCTTGCAATGCAATGCCGTTGGTCCACACGCCTTCAAGCGCGGCAATGTACTCGATTTGCAGCTCGTAAAGTTTTCGCTGCGTTGCGAGGACACGCGGATAGGACGCCAGCATCTGGCCGTATTTGTCCACCATCAACCCGTACGCTTTCCTCGCCAGCGGCAGCATTTCCTCTCTATATTCCACGGCCATCAGGTGTGCGTTGGCATACTGGTCCACAACGGACGCGGCGCGCTCGCGCAGCGTCAGCTCGATGCGCCTTTTTTCCTGTTCCGCGCGTTCAATGTCCGCGCGGGCTGCTCCCAAGTTGCCCTGGTTTCTATTGAAAAGGGGGATTTGCACTCCCACTTCCGCGATTCCCTCCCAGCCCTTCGCGAAGGGAACGCTGCCAAGCGTTTCGTGGTTGTACTCCATGCCGCCGCGCAGCTGGATGTCGGGAATAGGCTCGCGCCTCGCCCGCGTCAGCACGGCCTGGGCGCGAACCGCGGCTGCATCCGCAATGCGCACGGCCGGACTCTCCTTGGCAATCGCTTCCACCGCGGCTTCTTCATTTAGCTCCGGCCAGCCTTTTTCCAGATCGCCCGCTACTGTTGCGAGCGGCATTTCCGGCCGTCCGATCACCGCCGCCAGCGAGCGCCACTCCTCGCGCAAGGTGTTTTCCTGCATGCGCGCGGACACGCGCATGCGTTGCGCTTCCACTTCCGCTTCCAGCACTTCCGTCTCGTCCGCCTGCCCCGTGTTCATCAGCCGCCGCTGCGTCTCCACCGCATCTTGCGCAATTTTATCGAGGTCGCGCCGCGCGTCCAGCAATTCCTGCGCCGCCAGCACGCGCAGAAACGCCATCTTCACCGCGCTCTCCACGCGAATTAGCTGTTCCTCCGCTTCCAGTTCGGCCAGCCGCGCTTCTTCCCCCAAGACTTCCCGGCTCGAAGCAAGTTTTCCTCCTGTCACGATGGTCTGCTGCACAAAAAATCCCTGCTTGCCACCGCCCACCGAACCGCCGCGAATTTCGTCCCCCGTGTATCCCACGACGGGATTCGGATAAAACCCGGCCTGCTGCTGACGCGCTTTCGCGGCGCGAATCTCCGCGTCTGCCTGCCGCAGCGTGGGGTTCGTCTCGCTGGCGATTTTTTGCGCTTGCTCCAGCGTGATAAGCGCGCCTTGCGCGTGCTCTTGCGCCCGCCCCATTCGCGGATACTCCGCTCTGACGAGCGCAATGTCTCCGTGAAGATGTTGCGCGGGTTCCTGTTGCGCCGGCATCGGCATCTCCTGTGCACACGTTGCGCCGGAAAGGACAAGCACCATCGCTGTTGCAAGTGCTATTGCCAAATCTCTCTTCGCCATTTTCATCGCTGGCCTTCTTCCTCTGTGATTTTCGTGTCCGGCGCCTGCCCCGACCATGTCGGGATGGCGAATCTTCTTCTTGGTTTCAGGATTCATGGTGATGCTCGTGTTTCTCTGCCGGAACTCCGGATTTTTTCCTCGCAATAATTTCGTCGTAGACTTTCTCCGGCAGCACGCGAATCATCGTCATCATCCCCATCATCCCCGCGCTCCAGTTGTCAGGCAGACCGTACGTTTCCGGTTTCGCCACGGCTTCATCCATTCCCATCTCCATGAAGGCATCCTGCGGGAAGCCCTTCACACCATTTGCGTTCTCCGCGATCGGCGAGTGGTGCACGTGTTCGAAGGGCACGCTCTTCGCAAGCGTCTCCATCTGGCTGAGCGCTTTCGCGTCCGTCGTGTCCGCGGTTTCTATCGCGCGGTCGCGGAGGAGGTCCATCATGCTGTTCATCATGTGGTGGGGAAGATGGCAGTGCACCATCCACGCTCCGGGATATTTCGCTTCGAACTCCACCACCCGCGCCTGCGCCACTCCCACCAGAACTGTGTTCATCGGATACCACGCCGACTCCGGCGCGCGCCCGCCTTCCGTCCCCGTCATCACAAACTGGTGGCCATGCAGATGAATCGGGTGGTGGTCCATGCCGATGTTCACGATGCGCAGGCGCACACGGCTACCCAGCCGCGCGATCATCGGCGTGATCATCGGCCCGGACACGCCGTTAAACGTCAGCCAGTTGTATTCCATCGCCGCGGTATTCGGCACGGTGTTGTTCGGCAGCACGGCCCACTCTTGCAGGATCAAGCCGTAGTCGTGGTCGGCGCGCGGTCGGTAGGATTTTTCCGGGTGCGCGATGAAGAAACCGATCTGGCCCATCATTTCCTGCATGGCGCCGTGCGCGTGATAGAAAAAAGTTCCTTCCTGATGAACCGTGAACTCATAGACGTAGTTCCCGCCCGGCGGGACTGGCTTCTGACTGATCCACGGCACGCCGTCTTGTTCGATCGGAATTTCCAGTCCATGCCAGTGAAGCGTAGTGCTCTCCGGCAGATGATTTTCGAACACCACGCGCACGCGGTCGCCCTGCTGCACCTGAATCGTCGGCCCGGGGCAGCTTCCGTTGTAGCCCCACACGTCAATCGTCTTAAAGGGCGCGATCTTTCTCTTCACCGGCTCGGCCACGAGCTTGAAAACTTTCACGGCGCCGTCCATTTCATAGGGGAGATCCGGGATATCCGGCGTCACCATTGGCAGAAATGGATCTCGTGCGCCGCCAGCTCGCTCGGCTCTGTGGCCAGGAACGGCGTGGTCACCGGCGGGATGGGAATGATTGTCTTGCGCCGGAACGGAGCCGGCGCCGTTCCGCGACTGCGCTGGCAAAGTCTCGCTCATTCCTAACAATCCCGCGCCGAAGATTGCCGCATCCTGGAAAAATTTCCTTCTTGTGCCGCTCATGTTCGCCTCCCGCCGTACGGATATCTCATCTGTTTGTGCCGAATTCGAGAAATGCTGCTTTGTAGTTGAAATTTTGGAACCTACCGATGCAACAAAACGAGATGGAATGGAGATGGGCTGAAATTCTCCTATCCCATTCTTGTTTGGAGGGAACGACTCAGATCCGCAGGATTATCGTTTGGAGGGAAAGTTCCGAATGCAAATCGGGGCTCGATCTGTCGCGCCATCGCGCCCGGCTTGCGACGCCAAGCCCATCCAGCTCATTCGAATTTCCGATAACTACCAGAGCCACCGGAGCGCTTCTTGTCGTTTGGAGGAACGGTCTTTTTTCTTCCGGATTCGACAGTGTCACAACATTGATTCCAGCGCGGCACGTCTTGATGGCGGCCAAACTGCCCTTTGCCCCATCACTGTGCTGAGCTCCGCTGCCATGGCAGCCTTCATCCTCTGCGTTCCGCGGTGCGCCCGCGGCGCAAAATGTCGCGGAACAAATTGGCGCGCACATCGGACCAATCACCACAGCCAGCATCGCCACCAACGCAACAATCGCCGCCGCCCAGCGATTCTTCTCGGTGAATTTTGGTCCCATTCTCATCACTCTTCTACGCTACGCCGAGGGGCTGGGCCCGTCAACTGCTGCTGCGGCCCTTTTTCCCCTATTCCACTGCCGATTCTCTTTGTTTGACCCCCGTCTCGTTCCGGTCTACCCTCTTTCCCATTCAAGCGGATTCTGATCTTGCCGGGAGCCATCGAGGTCTGACGCATGTCCTTTTTTCTGATCGCGCAATATTTTCAAGAGTGGCGCCCCCACTTCTCCTTTCTCGAGGGCCCCGCAGTAAACGAGATGATGCTCCTTCGCTGGCTGCATTTCATTTTTGGAATTATTTGGATCGGTTTGCTTTATTTTTTCAACCTCATCGGCACGCCAACTATGAAACAGCTCGATCCGCACGTTCGCCTCAAGGTTTACCCCGTCCTGATGTCGCGCGCGATGGCGTGGTTCCGCTGGTCGGCGCTCGTGACCGTGCTGGTGGGCATGCGCTACTTCCTCATCGTGCTGTCCACGGAAGCGCATCATTCCGGAGATCGCGGGCTTGTCTTTCGCTCGTTCGGGTCTTGGCTGCTGGTGTGGCTTTTGGCTTACGCGCTGATCTATCCGCTCCAGCTTCCCGCGAAAGGGTTTCGCGACAATCCCTGGGTGCGGGCGATCGCCATTGCGATCGTCGTGCTCGCTGCGTCCTGGTGCGTGCTGGTTCTGAACAGTGGCCCTGAAGTTTCGAACGCTCACCTCGCTATCAGCGTCGGTGGCGGGCTCGGGCTGATCATGCTGCTCAACACCTGGGGAGTTGTTTGGCGCGTGCAGAAGCGCCTCATCGCCTGGACTCGAGCTGCCGCCGAACAAGGCACGCCCCTGCCTGCCGAAGCCGAGCGGCTGATGCGCTGGAATTTCCTAACGGCGCGCGTCTCTTTCTGGCTGACGCTTCCCATGCTGTTCTTCATGGGCGCCGCAAGCCACTATCCCTTCCTCTCCATCGTCGCCAAGTAGTCGTGGCGCGCGCACGGAACGCGGCGTGTCCTTCAAATAACTGTCTCTCAACCTCTGTTCTTTGAATCTGGTGGGCCTGGGGAGAGTCGAACTCCCGACAAACGGTTTAGGAAACCGTTGCTCTATCCATCTGAGCTACAGGCCCGTACCGTTTCATTGTAATACGTCTTGCAACCTTGGCGATGCTCGCCTTATCTTCACGGCTTGGCTGGCGGACCACTCGGCGTTGGAGGGGTTACGGTGCCGGGATCCGACCGCTCATTCGGTACCAGCCTTGAGATACGCAAGCTCTTGAAAATCGTCGGCCAGTATTCCTTCACGATGTTGCTCACCGCGCTGAAGCCCATGCGAACGCCGAATCGCGTGAATGTTTTTCCCGCAGTGCGCTCGCCGTCGGGCAGATAGCTGTTCGCCAGGCTTTCGGCGAAGAGCGATCCCATCACCCCCGACCAGTTAAAAGCTTCTCCACCGCGATCGGTGCGCGTCACCAACACGCGGCGAATCGCGAAGCCGACGCGCTGCCCAACCGTGCCGTGCAGCTTCACAAAATAACGCGGATCCTGACCAAGCATCGCGGGCAGCAGAAAAGTTCCGAACAGATGACTGGACGCGCCGCTGGCCATCGAAGAGCCGAACCGTTTTCCGTATCCGCCCCACTCCTGGCCGTATCCCGGCAGTGCGTTGCGTGCTTGTGAGATACCTGCCGTGAATGCCGAAGCTAGAAACCTCGATGGCGCAATCGTCTCATCGATCGCGAGCTCAAGCTTTTGCCTGCTGCGGAAAGCTCCCTTGCTTGTTGCAAGGTCGGGGAAAAAAACCGATCTTCGTCCCAGTATCTCCAGAGTGGATTTCAGAGGCGTGTTCTCGGGCTTCTGGTTCGGATAGGTTTCGCTTTGTTTGGCTTTCGGCGCATCCGGAGGATTTCCGCGCTTCGGTTCCTCCTGCGCTCCGGTCACCCGAGCGGCCATGAGAAGAAGAAGGATCAGCAACAGAAGGCTCAGCCGATGTGCTGGAGAGTTTGTTTGTTCACCCGCCACTCGACTCTCGTTTCTGCGTATCTTCTGAGACGTCGCGAGCCAGCAATCCAGTTGCTCACGAACATCATGTCACACTTGCGGAGAGGAGCGCATGCCCGCTCCACTCTTGACACCGGAGCCGCGCTGACCTATGGTTTTCCGCACAGAAAGTGGAAGTCGCCATCTCCCGCCTGCTCACGAAGATTTCCGCTTTGGAGGAATTCCATGCCATTAAGCCTCTCGACGCTTTCCTTGCTTGCTTCGCCGGTCACCCTGCAAGAAGGCCTGAAGATTCTGGAACGCGATGACTACCGCTGCCAGTACTGCGGCCTGGACGGCAGGGCCAGCTTCGAAAATGCCCTCATCATGCAAGTAGATTTCGTCAAGCCGCGGGTCCGCAAGGGAAAGAAGGATCCGCGCAATCTGGTGGCCTGCTGCCGTCCCTGCAACACGATCAAGGGCAAGCGTGTTTACGCCAGCCTTGATGAGGCCCAAGCGTTCGTGCTCGCGCGCCGCGTCGAGTTGCGCAACGCCTGGCTGTCCAACACCGCGCGCCCGGTGGCCAAGGCCGCAAAAGTGTAGCTCGCATCTGATTCCAGCTTCGGGGCCCAGTTTCAGTACGAATACCGCAGCGAAAACTGAATCAGCCGCGGGGTTCTGCTGGTGTCGGTAGTTTTTCCTAGGCTCTTCGGATTCTCCACATCCACGAAGAACGGATTGCCGGACTGCGCCGTCAATACGACCATTTCAGGGAGAACTGGATAATCCGCGGATTGCCAACCGTCGAGTTGATCTTTGCCAGTGAACTCGGGTTTTGGACGTCCGCGGCCGCTGGATTGGCAAACGAAGGATGGTTAGCCAGGTTGAGAAACTCGGTCCGGAACAGCACGCTTTGCTGTTCGCCGATGCGAAAGGTCTTGCCAATCGACAAGTCCATGTTCGCCTGATGTGGTCCAATGAAGCAATTGCGAGGAGCGTTGCCAAAACCCGTCGAGCCATCCGGCCCGACTACTGGCGCCTTCACGAAGGCGGCGGGGTTCACGAAGTGATTTAGCCGTGACTCATCGCTCCCATGGGTGACCGCGTTGCGGCAACTGAATCCGGGGGCGAAACCCGGCGTGAATGACGAGCCGCCGTCCAGTTGTAAGGCGGTGCCTCCGCCGGAATCCAGAACCGAGAAAGGCGCACCCGATTGCACCGTGAGTACGCCGCTGGTCTGCCAGCCACCCAGCGCACGCCCCATGATTCCGCCCGTGTTTTTGTAGAAAGGCAGTTCATATACGAAGCTGGTGATGGAGCGATGCCGGTGATCGAAATCCGAGAGGCCGCGGGAGCCGCGCGGATTGTTCTGATCGTTGAAAAAGCTGACAAACGCCACACTGACCGTTGAGTCGTCGTCGATCGATCTGGAATAGGTGTAGGCGCTCTGGAGATACAGGCCCCCCGCGAAGTGATGCGCAACAGTGAGCTGCATGGAATGGTAGATGGAGTTGGCAATAGGGGAGAAAGCCTCGAACCCGGAAGGCCCAAGGGGTTGGAAAGGCGCCCTTGCCGCGGCGTTAGCGGCCGTATTTTGCGTAATGGTGAATTTCTGTCCGTTTTGCGCGGTCAACGTAATCGGATTCTGAGGACTAACCAGGTTGGCCTGGTCGGGATCGTAGGTCACGCGCAGATGCGTGCCCTTGGTTCCCACGTAGCCCACCGAGACGAACCAGCTCTTCCCCAGGTCGCGCTCCACGGACAGGTTCCACTGCTGGGTCGTTGCCGCGAGCCAGTGGAGCGGGATTGCCAGAGCACCGAAGGAGTTGACGTTGCCCGGACCAAATATCGGCGACTGGGTTGTGTCGCCGCCGGGAAAGCCCTGAAAGAAGGAAGGAGTTGGCACGAAGTTGGCGCTCACCACGCCCGGACCCGGGATCAACGCCGCGCCGCTGCAATTCTGGTTTACAAAAAAGAGGCAGGACAAACTTCCCGCCGGGAGCACGGAGGGAACGCTGACAACTAAAAAGGGAGGGTTAAAGGACAAGTTGTCCACGGCGCCTATGTCCTCCCGATTGGCGTAAATGCCGTAGCCGCCACGGACCACTGTCTTGTTATTGCCGAAAAGGTCGTAGGCGAAGCCGATGCGCGGCTCCGGGACGGTGGCGTAATTGTTGCGCAGCGCCGTGTGGTTAAGGTTCCCGATGAAACCGGGAATCTTGAACCGGCTGACGCAGGAGGGATACGCGAAAGGCTGCCCGGTTTGCGCCGTCGCCGTATCCACATTTGCGATTTGGCAGAGCTCGTCATAGGGCGCGCCGACGAACTCAAAGCGAAGGCCGAGGTTCAGCGTCAAGCGCCTGGTCGCTTTATAGTCGTCCTGGGCAAAGAAGGCATAAGCGGGGAGGCGGTAGTCATGGTTGGCTGCGCCACCACTGCCCAAAGCCACCTCAGGGGCGCCCAGCAGGAAGTTTTGAAAGTCCGTCAGATTCAGGAAAGGGGCGCCGGGAACGAAGAACACCAGAGGATTGCCGATAACGTTAAGGATTCGACGAAGGCTGGTGTGGTCTAGCTCGCCTCCGAACCGGAAGGTGTGCGGCCCGCGTGTCCAGCTCATCGTATCTTCCACGACGAAGGAATCCGACAGTGCCAGTTGACCGCTGCCGGGGAACGTGCCAAACGCAAAACTCCCGAGCTGGAAGCGGTCGATTCCCAGGCTGCCGCCGGGCTGGACAATGCCCAGTTGCGCTGCGGTAGCTGTGTTTTGGCCCAGCAGGTCGTCACGGATGATGTTGACGCCGAAGCGGAACTCGTTCGCCATACGATTGTTGAAGATGTGGGTCTCGGTGATACTGCCGAAACGGCCGCGCAGCGGAATCGTGAGCGGGAAATTCAGATTGTTCGCGGCCGCCGGGCCGCCGGTTTGGACCTGGAATGAATCAGCGCCGAACGGCTGAAACCTTTCGGAGTCGGACCAGAAGAAGCGCCCCGCCAGGCTGTCCTTGTCCCCGCGGAAATGGCGGTCCCAGTTGACCATGAACTGATCCTCGCGGAATCTCCCGACAGCGGCAAGCGTCAGCGGTCCGGTATTCACGTTACCGGCATTGTCGAGCCCCGGAGTGCCCGGAACAGTGGGGAAGAGGAAGGGACCACCGAACTGGTTGCTCTGCGCGTTCAGAAGCTTCACCGCCACGGGGTCGAGATTAGTCACCCCGGACGGGAGACCACTCGGGAAAAAGGTACTGATCAAAGTGCCCTGGTCGCGCTGGGGCGGGAGCACCGGGATGGTGGCATTGATGAGCGTTCCCGGTGAGCCGCCTGCGCGCTGGCGCGAGCCCTGATAATTCAAGTAGACGTAACCAAGCTGCGCGTTCCGTCCAACCGGGCCGCCTCCGTCTGCCCCGAAAATGTTTTGCTGTATCCGGGGTCTGGGTTGGCTGGCCTTGTTAAGGAAGAAGTCATTCGCATCTAGCTCGGTGTTGCGAAAAAACTCCCAGGCATCGGCATGATACTTTTTTGCCCCGCTTTTCAAGACGGCGTCGATATTGCCGCCTCCATTGCGGCCCAGCGTGGCGTCGTAAAGGCTGGTGGAGACCTTGAATTCCTCGATGGCGTTGGCATTAGGAATGGGGGTGAAGGTTAACTCTCCGCTGGCGAAATCGGCGGAAGAGATTCCTTCGATCGAGTAATTATTATTGGTCTCTCGCTGGCCATTCACCATGATCCTCGCACTGCCGCGGCCCAAGTCGCCGGCATTGTTGATATCCGAAGACGCTCCCGTCGAAAGCGCGAGCAACTGCTGAAAATTTTGAGTCGGGGAAGGCAGAGTGGAAACCGTTGTAGCATCGAGGGCTTCCCCCGTTGCCGCATTCGCCGTATTGATCGTGGCGACTTCCGCCGAAACGATCACCGTCTCGGTCGCTTGAGTCACTTTCAGCGCGGCCGTCATCCGGGTGGTTTCCGTCACGCGCACCAGGACGCCGGTAAACTTCGTCGTGGCAAAGCCGGCTGCGCTCACCCCGACGGAATAAGAACCCACCGGGAGAAGAGTGGCAGTGAAGGAGCCCGAAGAGTCCGTTGTCAGATCTCGGACGACTTGGCCTGTCGCTTCGCTCACAATTTCGACCTTAGCGCTGGCAATCAGCCCTCCGGACGGGTCCTGAACGGTACCGCTGATCGCACCGGTAGCACCCCCTTGCGCGCAAATCTGTTCAGCCGAGCCGAGCAGGAAAATCAGAACAAATAAGGAAGTGAAAAATTTTGCGAGAGTGGACATACCCAAGGCTCCTTTTCCGGTTTATCTATGTGTCGAGAGGTTTCGGGCAGAGAAACTCTTGCCTGGATCTTGCAGCCCCCCCGCGCAACTATAATCTCTTAGTGACCCCAAAATCCAGAGGGGCAGGCAACTTTACCCGGTGCTGTTCAGTTTCGCAGCGGTGCCAATCATCCCACCACTTCCGCGGGTGTCATCCCGACCGGAGCGGCCGGTTTTTTCCCTCGGCTCGCGAACGCGAGCGCCGGCCGCGCAGTGGAGGGATCGTGGCTGGACTTAAGCACAAGCACGGTCGCTGGAAATATCTCACCACTTCCACGCTTGTCATTTCGCCCGTCCTCTCGCCTGCCCGCCGTCGCGCATTGGGAGAGCTGTCTGTAGCTCAGGGGCTTTAGCCCCTGAGGCTTCTCCTTCGCTCCTGCGACCTCTTCCCCGCGCGTCATTCCTCTTTGCGTTTCACCACTCCGCTCGCGGCAACTGCCAATTCTCGCGCGGCGCCCCGCTGTAACACTCGAAGGAGACGCGCGGTCCATCGCTAACGCGCGTGCGCGTAAAAGTAGTAGTCCGCCGAATAGCCGCTCCGCGATTCCTTGCCGTTCGCGGAGGCATCGCAAGTATTGGCTTTTGGTGGCAGGCCGCCCTGGGTGTGGATTCGCTGAATGCTCGTGACCCGGCTGAAAATCCCTTCTCCCGTGTGACTCGCTGCCGCCAGCAGCAGCCACGGGATCGCGTCCGGCTTCGGCGCGTCTTGCCTGGCGATTGCTTTGCCCGTCACTTCGCTTCCGTCAACGTGCTTCCAGGTTGGCCCGGCGGAGTGATGCGCAATTTTCTTCCCTGTCGCGTCGGCAAGGTCCGCTTCTGGCGCCTTCAGCACCCAGGCAAAATTTTGGTCCGCTCCAGCCTGACACATATAGATTTGCACTCCCGTCGCCTGCGCCGTCAGAATCACTTCCTCGCCCGCTGGCGCTCGCAAGTTTTCCGGCACCTCTGGCCGCGCGGGTCCTCGCCCCTGCGCGGCAAACAGCATTCCGATCGCGCCCACCACCTGAAATAGCAGTTTCATCTTCACCCCTTCGGCGTGTATACAATACCCCGCCCTCGCTCTGCGCGGGTATTGCATCCTTCGTTCTTCCTCGACCGCGAGACTTTTGTAGTGGCCGGTCTTCAGACCGGTGGGGTGGACACAGCCCGCGGGTGCCCCATCCTTGCGGGTTGTGCGCGCCTTTTGCGTCCCGGCTGCCCCTCCGGGACAAGGGCGGAGATTTTGACTTTGATTCTCGGTCCGCGCCCTATTTACAACGGCCCCAATTAGTGTATATACAATAATGTGTTCTCCTGGGACGCCGGGAAAGCGCTGACAAACCTGAAGAAGCACGGCATTTCCTTTGAAGAAGCCGCCACCGTCTTCGGCGATCCCGAAGGCCTCGATTGGGAAGATCTCGGCCATTCTCTATCGGAGCGTCGCTCCAAGCGGCTCGGGCGCTCTGCCCCAGGAAGAATCCTTCTCATCATCTATACAACGCGGAGACTTAAAAATGAAAAGGAAACCATTCGCATCATCAGCGCGCGCCAGGCGAGCCGCAAAGAGCGCCAAGCCTATGCCCGATAGCAAAATCGACTTCTCCGATATCCCGGACTCTACCGGCGAAGAGCTCCGCCGCGCTCGCCGTGTCGGCCGCCCGCGGACCGGCCACGCCAAACAACTCATCGCCATCCGCATCGCTCCGCGTCTCCTCGCCCAGCTTCGCCGCCTCGCCTCCAAGCAGTCCAAGCCCTATCAAACTCTGATCCACGAACTCCTCGAGCGCGCCACCCAAAAAGTAGCGTAGCAGCCTGATGCAAGATGTCAGGTTTGTGTAGACCCCGTCTTCTGCCGCGCCAGACGTTCGCCCAGGGCGACCGCTTTATTATTAGGCTATAGCGCGCTGCGGGTTAAGCCACTGCTTAGTTAAATCAATCTCGCTTGTCGGTGTCGCGATATCGGGTGCAACAAGGGGTGGTACACTGCCGGGGCGCGATTGCCTGCCCAGCGAGGCTGCCATGAAGTCTGTGCCAACCAATCGGCGGGTGGCCCGGGCTTAACTCTCCGGGTGCCCCATCACGCCGGGTTTGCGTGTGGGGTCTTTCCGCCGGGGTTCGAGTCTCCGTTTTTTCGAGTAGATTCATTCGAACGATCAGCACCTCTCTGGGTTGTCTGCGTCTCAGCGTTAACCCTTTCTTTTCTTCTCCTTCCAGCCGCCAGCTGCTCTGTTCCGTCTGCAGAACCATTCGAACGCACGGCTCATTTTTCCCGCCGATTTGCGCTGCAACCTCTTTCTAATCTCTAACTTCCACTCTCGAACCCTTATTTCTCGTCGTTCGAACGATTACTATATAATATAATACTTGACAGGTTAACAGTTCCATGCTATCATGCGTCGTGATAGTTTATCCTGAGCCTCGAAGGGTTCGATTCCAGTCCGCCCATATCGGTCGACGGCCTCTTAGGGAACCTCGCCGGAGAGTTTCGACCCGGCCAAAAGCACTCTGTTCCCCCCTTCCATCCCTTTTCTTTTCAAATAATTACAAAATGCTCTTCCAGCAACTCCTTTGTTTTAACAACGTTCCATTTTCATGGGGGGTGTACCCCCTCAACGAGGAAATCATGAACTCAACTCCGACGAACCCCAGCTCCACCATTGAAATCCAAGCAGTTACGTCCAAGAACGATTCCGCCCGCTGCCAGCATCGTTTCGCCAACGGCAAACGCTGCCGCAACTCCGCTTCCCATTCCCATTTTGGTCTTTGCCTTCACCATTTCACCTTGAGTGCCGCCGTGGGCGCCTCTCGCCAACTATCCCAAACCGACTCCACGGATCTCTCCGCGGAACTCATCGGCGAACTCTCCGAGTTCGAGTCCGCCCTCTCGATCAACAAGTTCCTCACCAATCTCCTTGTCCAAGTCACCAAGGGCCGCGTCTCCTCGCGCCGCGCCTCCGTCCTGGCCTACATCACCAATCAACTCCTCCACTCCCACCGCGCCATCGACTACGACGACGAGCGCCACTCCGACGACCACGTCATGATCTCCTTGAAAAACGCTCCCCGTCCCATCCGCGACGATCCCCCCAAAGTCTCATGATCACTCCACTCCAACTCGTTTTCCGATTTGTCACGGGGCTCGCCGCTCTCAAGCTCAGTCGCCACGGCGGACGAACGGCCACTTCTCCGTCCCCCCGTGCTATCATCTCTCCCGCCGCAACAAAGTTGCCGCCCATCCCTGCCTGCCGGAGGTCAATATGAATCGCGCGGTTCGCACCATCCTCATCGTCGTCGGCGTTCTGGTTGTGCTTCTCCTCGTCGCGCCGTTTCTCATTCCTGTGAATCAGTTCCGCCCCACCATCGAGGAAAAAGCTTCCGAAGCGCTTGGCCGCAAAGTGCAGCTCGGCAATCTCAGCCTCTCGCTGATCAGCGGCTCGCTCGCCGCGGAAAATCTTTCCATCGGCGACGACCCCAAGTTCAGCACTTCGCCATTCCTCACGGCGAAGTCCCTCAAGGTTGGCGTCGAGCTGATTCCGCTCGCTCTCTCCCGCACACTCAATGTCACCGGCATCACCATCGAGAATCCCGAAATTACCCTCATCCGCGGCCCAGCGGCCCAGTGGAACTACTCTTCGCTGGGCGGGTCGGCGGCAAAGGCGCAGCCGAAATCCAAATCCTCCGGATCCACAAACTCCGTTTCGGATCTCACCATCGGCAAACTCGAGTTGAAGAATGGTCGCCTCACTGTCGGATCGACGAGCTCCAAAAAGCTCAGCACCTACGATCACGTTTCCGTCACCGCCTCGAATTTCTCCATGACTTCCAAATTTCCTGTGAGCGTCACCGCGCAGCTTCCCGATGGCGGAAACCTGAAACTGGACGGCAACGTGGGCCCGATTGACGAAGCCGATGCCGCGCTTACCCCGCTCGAGGGCAAGCTCAATGTCACTTCCTTGAATCTCGCTTCCACCGGTTTCCTTGATCCTTCTCTGGGACTCGGCGGGCTGCTGGATCTCGCGGCAACGATCGCTTCCCACAACGGTGTAGCCGAGACAACGGGCGATGCGAAACTTTCCAAAGCGCTTCTCGTCGCCGGCGGCTCGCCTTCTACTGTCCCGCTAAATGTCAATTTCAATACGAAATACGATCTTCGCAAGAACGTCGGCGTCCTCAATCCTTCCACGTTGAAAATCGGCAACGCCGCCGCGCACCTTTCCGGCACGTATCAGACGCCTGCCGACGAGACCATCGTGAACGTCAAGATTGAAGGCGATAACATGCCGGCGCGCGATCTCGAGGCTTTTCTCCCCGCGCTTGGAATCCATCTTCCGAAAGGCGCTTCGCTCGCCGCCGGTACACTGAGCACCAACCTCAACGTCACCGGGCCGACCAACAAACTGGTCACCAATGGCACCGTCGGGCTTTTCAAAGCGAAAATCGCCAATTTCGATCTAGGCTCGAAGATGTCCACGATCAACATGCTGACCGGCCTTAAGACTGGCCAGGATCTCCAAATCGAAAAACTCACCACAAATTTACGCATGGCTACCAATGGCCTCCAGGCCGAGAATTTCCTGGCTGTTATTCCCGCACTGGGCAACCTCGTCGGGGCCGGCACCGTCGATTCCAAAAATAATCTTGATTTCAAAATGGCAGCAACCCTGGCCAATTCGGCCACCTATTCTTCAACAAGCGGCGCGCCTGCGTCGGGCATCGGGGGCCTACTGGGCGCCATTGGGGGAGGGAAGGGCAGCTGCAAGGGCGCCACGATTCCTTTTCTGATCCATGGCACGACGGCGGATCCCAAATTCGTTCCGGACGTTGGCGGCATCGCCGCGAGCATGCTCAAGTCGCAACTTGGCTGTGTGGGCGGCGCTCTTCCTGGAAAATCGCTGCAGGCAAATCCCAACAATCCGATGGACGCGCTCGGCGGCCTCTTCAAGAAAAAGCCCTGAGAGTTCCACGGGAAAGTTCCGAAATTCTGCGCTAGTTTTTTTAGAATTATTCGTATCGCAGCGCGACCATTGGATCGACGCGCATCG
>Ga0209118_1000125_pt1 | contig 54074 bp, 46 predicted proteins | sample BlaSpr_A8_Ref_M1_FD_187988 | JGI IMG/M metagenome (GOLD analysis project Ga0209118, IMG submission 187988) | Forest soil microbial communities from Thunder Bay, Ontario, Canada - Black Spruce, Ontario site 2_A8_Ref_M1 (SPAdes) (version 2) | ecosystem: Environmental > Terrestrial > Soil > Boreal... | reverse complement strand
GTGAATTAGTGTTTTCAGGCCCTTTCAGGGCATAAAAAACAACATGCTTTACTGGAGGCGGGTTCTGGCCGTGGTTCGCGGCTGTCAAGCCCCGAAGCGGATTTCAGCGGAGCCCAGATGGGCGCGGAAGCGAGTACGGTAGGGTGTACCGAGCGCAGCTGCACAAGCGGGCTTTACAGTGGGAGCGGACTACGGCCTATATTGCGCCGGGTAAAGCATGTGGCAGTTACGGGACGGATAGGTTGTAGTCGCCCCCTTTCCCTAGAAGGTTGGAAGAAAGCAATTCCACTTGGAATTGGTTCTCGTGACTTTCGCAGGCTGGTTGGGATTGCGTTCCGCAAGACGAAGTCATACCTTGAAGGACGGGAGAGTGCCAAAGGCGCAGAAAAAGGGAAACGTTTTAGCTCCTCCTCGCTGAGAATCCATGACCATCGACGAAATTGCGGAACTTCTTCTCTCCGCGGAAGGTGAGTTGCTGCCTGCCGGCAACTACGTGAATCGCCGTGGTGTACTTGGTTACTTCATGCAGGTCAAATGCGGGTCTCATTGGTGCAAAGTATCGGTATCACATGCAGAGCGTCACTCCGACCGAACGACTGCCAGAGAATTAAACGAAATCGACCCAAGAACACTAAAGCCCGCGGTGGTAATTCCCGCTCAATCAATTGCAGATGCGTTGAAGTCCTCGGAGGGAAGGAGAGCGCGCCTCGATAAGTATGAAAATGCATCGGGAATCGAAGGCCTTTGGACAGAGTTCTGTTTCGACGGGAATTGGTACATGGTGAGCGTTTCTCATATTGATCTGCCTGCTCGTATCTCAAATGCAGAATTGGAAATCGCTGACGAATTCCTGTCTCAGCAAGGAAATATGAAGAAAAAGCGTCGTTGTCGCTGGTGAAACCAATTTTAGAGTGTCTTGCATTAATCTTGTTCGAAACCATGAGAGTCAAACTTCAGCGTGCGACTGTTCTCCGTGACAATGCGCACTACATTCTCTGGCGTGCCCGAGGGCACGGTTGCTTCGACCTCTAGTGTCACCTTTACAGTTGAACCGATCAAACCAACCAGGTGGGCTATCACTTCGTCGGCAATTCGCGAAGCGTCGCGCCCAACTCTTGTGGGGTCAAGAGTAACACTTCCGTGGAATCGCTTCGCGGCGAGCGGCTTGATAGACAGTGCCGTTGATGGAGTTCCCTTCCCTCCCGTTACGGTGGTTGGTTCCGGTTGTACCGTTCCCGGGCCTCCATTCACAGTTGATCCGGTGTGTGTTGTCGTCTTTTGAGCATCTGCGTCGTGCTGGCTCTGAGCCACGTCCGGCTTCACAAGGACGCCGGTGAGGCTGGAGTCCGAAATGCCGATCACCTGCCCACAACGCAATCCGCGGAATCGACCCGAACTCTCATCGAAGCTATCCGCGTAAGCAAACGAATCTGTGGGCCAAGTTAGCAGTCCAAGGCCATCTCGTATGGCTTCCACGAGTGCCCTTGGTTCCGTCAGCCGGGGCAAATACAGGTAGCGAGCGAAGTCTTCAGCTAATTGCTTGATGGAAACATGGTTTCCCCGCCAAAGAGGAATGCGGTCTAAGTATGTCCGCAAAGACGTGCCGGCAAGTGTTGGCACCAATGAGTCGTCATTCTTCAGCTTCTTGCTTGCGCGAACGGCAAGTGGGTCTTGTCCTGATAATCGCACTGCTTGCCACTCGATCGCAGCTTGCGGTGTGGCCTGGGTCGGCACAAGAAGCCATTGGTAGGCCTCTGGCAGGCGAGCCGTGATCGCGCTGTCCGCTCCTCCCTTTTGAGTTTCAGCCTGTTTCACCTGACTAGGCGACAGGTTAAGCGCGAGTTGTTCGTTTAGGATGGATTCCCACGCGAGAAAGCGGCGCACGGCCTCGTCGAGATCTTGTAGACGCGCCTGATCAACTGCTAGGAAAACCAAAGTGTTTCTAAATAGCCGAGGCGTGTTGCCGCGAGACTCAAAAATTCCCTTTACCATCGTTAGGGCTGGACTGTTTGCATCTTTGCTGTAGGGATGGTCTATGTCGAGGACGACCAAGCGAGCGTCCATATCGTCGGGGACATCTTGGCCCGACTGTGGCATCGGGTGAACACGCAAGAAATCGCCTGTCTTTCGGAGGTCGGCGCGGAGGCGCTTATCGACTTCTTTCACCACTGCATCGGGATTGCGCTTGAATTGGTCGGCACGATCATCGGCTATCTTCGTTACGGTGGGCTGCGTCGAATACCAATACCGTCCACCGTCCTGATAGAGATACGTGGAGGTAGCCGAAAGTCTGCGCAGCGCATCGCCGAAAACAGGAGTGGCTTCACCCGGCATCACACAGCCCAGTTTGATTCGGCGATCTTCGATTCCGCGATTAGCAGCGGTCGCCGTCGGAGCCGAACCGAGGTAAATTGTCCGGGCAACACGACGGCATGCTGCATACTTGCCCAGGTTTGGAACCTCGGCATCCATTCTGAAGGGTAACGCGCTCGGGCCATCGACGTCCTTTTCAATCACAGGTACCCAGTTGTCCGAGAGATAGCGGGTCAGCTCAAATTGAACACGCGTATCTTCGATGGGAATGAACCCAGGAAGAATGAGTGGATTCTTGTCACCTTTCTCCCAAAGGCTATGTATTACGGCGGCCATCAAGCGCAGTACACCCCGAGTACGCTGAAATTTGACCAGTGTGGACCAGTCACCATAGAGCCGATCGAAAATTTCTGGATGAATTGGGTATGCAGCCTTAAGCCGCTTCTCGTAGTCCGAGTCGCGACACTCAGGCGGGAACTCCTCATGCTGCGTCCGATAGAAATCGTAAAAGGTTCGAGCAACCGTGTCCCGCGCAACGAACTGCGATTGTTCAATGATTGGCTCAAATAGGCGTCGTCTTACTATTTCAAAACCCTCTTCCGCGCTCGCCGGTCTCCAAGATGTTTCTACACGCCCAATGGCGTTGCGCAAACGATCCAGTGCAGCCCGTCCCCGCTCGCCGCCCACCTCGACATCTTCTGCCACCGCATGAGGAGAGCCAGTCGTGTCTGACGCCGGAAGACTGATCACCAGGAGGCACTGCTTTGCGAGTTTGGCAGATTCAGTTAGGACTTGTGCAAAGGTGAAATGAGTCTCAAAACTTCCGGCTGGCAAATCGCTCTGATCGTGGAGTTGTCGCGCGTACGCAACCCACTCATCAATCAGAATCATGCAAGGTCCATACTCATTCATGAGTTCGCGTAGAACATCACCAGGGCTCGTTGCTTTCTCATCGTCCGCTTCGATTTTCTTGAATGCTTTTTTTGCTTCTTTAATCCCACCTGCAGCGAACCCTAGCTGCCACGCTAACTCGCCCCAAAGAGTCCGAACTACAGTCCCGTCCGATTTTGTAACAGGGTTCCCCGGCGAGATCTTATTCCCAACGAGAACCGCGCGTCTGACTGTTGGGAGTTTTGCGACTCCCGCTTCCTTCATAATCGCGTCAATCCCAACCAGCTCCCCATGCGGCGTGCCCCCAAAGAGATGGAAGAGCGCGAGCATGGAGTGAGTCTTGCCGCCGCCAAAGTTTGTTTGGAGTTGCACGACGGGGTCGCCCCCATTGTTTGCCAGGCGCTGAACCGCCCCCGCGAGTAGTCGTCTAAGGCTTTCCGTCAGGTGCGTGCGACGAAAAAATTCGGCTGGCTTCTTGTATTCGTCAGATCCCTCGCCAATGTAGACCTGCCAAAGGTCAGCGGCAAATTCGGCTTGTTGATAGCGTCCGCTTGCAACATCCTTATGTGGATTGACGACTTCTCGCCAGGGTTTCAAGTTGCCAGTAGGCTGACCTTCGATAGCGCTGCCTACCGTCTTGCGTTTCTCGGATCGGGCTTGTTCATCGAAGCGAACTCGCAGAAGCTCCATCTTCATCTTTTCAATCTCGTCAGCTTCTGGAGCTGAGACGGCTGAGAGTAGTCGTCCAGCAGAGTCCAGAGCCCGGTAAGCATCGTCACTGGAGAATGGCTCTTGGTGCGCCCATTTATTGCGATGTTCACGCAGCTCGCTCACCAGGCTCCTCTCTGCGTGTCCAAGGGGCTTGCGAAATACATCATTCCAGGAATCCCACATCACCTTCAAAAGCGCCGCTGCGTCCCATGATGCCATCAGCTTGTTGGTATTGATTCGATCATCTCCCAAGATCGCGCGCGCCTGTTCTTGCGCTCGGGCTTGGAAAGTATTCTTGAACTCACGCTCGATAAAGGGTGCGAGTCCACCCTTAAGCAGTTCCATGGCCTTGCCGACTCTCTCGTGGTTTGTAATCGCCATGTTCTATTCCTCGCTCTCTTGAAAGAGCCCAGTTTGTGTTTTTCGCGGTGTTCCACCTTCACTCGACAGGCGCAATATCTCAGGCCAGCTTTGCACAAATCCGTTATAGGCAAGTGCTTCCTGGGCACGTTTGTTCCGCTCGCACAAGTTGTAGAGACGGTAGGCTAACTCGCGTGCGGTCTCGGCCTTGCTGCCAAGCTTCGCTACCAACTCCGCCGTCGCACTCTCACCTTTCAACTCCAATACACGGATCAAGTGATGAACAATCTCCCACGTTGTCAGCCGCGGGTCGCGCGCAGGGTCCCAGTTTGCGGAGAGCTCGTCTGGACGGAGTAGTCGTACTTTGCCGCTCTTGGAGGCGAGAATTCCCGCCTCGACCATGCGTGCGATGCTAGTGTTTTTCGCCTTGGAGAGTGTTTCCGCCACACCGTATTCTCCATGCGCAAATCCGGACTGCTCAAACCATGCCAGTGCCCAGCGAGTGTCGGCATCAAAGTCACCTTCTTGCTCGGCAAGCGCCTCGTCGAGCATCTGGTTGATAAGAGTGAGCGCATCTCGCACAGTAAGAGGCTTGCCAGAAGCATCGAGCACGCTGTCATAACGAGTGTAGACGGCCATTCCGGGGCCGATGGCCGCTTGCGCTAAGTCCACTGGAGCGATGTTGCCGCGCTGAAGGTGCCTGAGCGCGTCGGGTAGTTCTGACTTGAGCGCGGCCAGGAACTCGCGCCTAGTTGCAGTGGGCGCGGTTGTCACGCGCGGTCGGCAGACGAGGACGATGCTGGAAGCGAGGGCATTGCGGGTCGTCTTGAGGGCCGCCGTCTGTTCAGTGCGCATCGGCCAAGTACCGCTTATGCCGAAACCGGCGCGAATGACCGCGTCGAGGAAGGTGTCCCAGCCCGTGCTGGCCGTTCCTTCGTCGTCGTCGCTCTCGGACTGCTTGAAAGCGTAGTAGATGGTGACCGGGAAGGCGGGGTGCGCCTGGTCCGCCAGTCGGTGCATCGCCTGCGTCATACCGCTGAGAAAGAATGCCGCTGCCTTGTCCTTGCTGCCGTGGCGGAATGGCGTCGCAACCAACTCGTCGGCTTTAGGCACTGCGACCGTCGCGAATAGGTCTGGAAACACAGGCTTCAGCGCACGACGCAGCCAAACGTAGAAGAAGTCCGAAAGGTCGGCATAACCAATGTTGTCGTAGTAAGGCGGGTCAGTCGCGATTACTTTACCTGAACTTATCGTCTGCGTTGCCGCGTCAAAGGCTTGAGCGAAACCGATGCCTTTGGCAGGCGTGGCATCGATGGCCATTGCGACCTTGTCAAGAAAGTGGTTGACGTTGCCACCAGACGCCGAAAACGGATTGGCCTCGGCGAAATCCCACACCATGGACAAGATCTGCATGGCGAACGTCTCTCGCATGGCGCCACGGTCGTTCATCCAAAAACACAGTGAGGACCATAAGTTGGCCCCCTTGTCCACGGCCATAGCGAGGCAAACCGCTATTGCATCTGCGTAACCTTGGCTGCCAATCCCTCCGGTATCGAGACCTCGTTTGTCGTTTGGGACCCCTGCCGCCAGCGCGTCGTGACGTACCCGTTCGCGCGCTTCTAACACCAAGTCTGTGAACGTCGTCAGGGCTACTAGCTGGCGACGTGTGAAGAGATCGCTCCATTTCGTCATCCCGTAATTTCCAATGCGGAAGCCTAGGGCTTGCTTCAAGAATTCGACATCCGGCTTCCAATCCGGTTTCGCCTGAAGTGCGACAGTCTCCATTTCTGGGGTTGGCGATAGGTAGATCCGTCCGCGTTCTCCCTCGGCGACGATCGCCATCATCCGCGCGCCATGTCGCCCGGCTTTGGCCTCCGCCATCGGGTAGTCGCCCGCCATCGGTGTGCCTGACATCAAGCACTGGAAGTTCGCGCCGCGCGATAGTTTCGTACCGTTCTTCGCCGCCTCGGCATCCCTCGGCTTGCCCATCTTCACGGTGAAGTGGTAGCCGTCGGGCTCAATTATGGGCTCGACGTAGACCTCCTTGCCTGCCTTGGTAGAGAGCATGAACGTGGAGGCGAGCGGCACGTCTAACTGCGCGAAGGCCGGGTTGGGACTCTTCACCGTCCGCGCCCAGAGCCAGGCGATGACGGTGAGCTTCTGACCTACGAGCGACTTGAGATCCGGTCGTGTCTTCGCCATCTCGGCGGTCACTTCAACCTTCGGATACAGATGGCCGATGCGCTTCTCGGCCTGCTCGCGCATCCACTGGCCGTAATAGCGAACATCTTCTGCCAGGCCTTGCGCACCGCGCCACTCGCGTTCGATGAGCACTTTGTCCTTGTGCGCCGCAGGATTCACTGGGGATTGACCGGCGAATTTGGGCGGAATCTCGATCATTGCCTTGTTGATGAGCACTGCCACCGGGTTCAGGTCGCTGGCATAACTATCCAGTCCGAGGCGTTGTGCTTCGAGCGGCAGCGCTCCTCCGCCAGCAAAGGGGTCATGAAAGGCCGGAAGTTTTTTCGCGTCGTACAGTTCCTTCGCAAGCGGGTGGTCCTGATTTTCGGCGCAGGTCGCGCGCCAGCTCTTGAAGATTTCCTCGCGTGCCTGCGCGAGCAGCGTCTCATTGCTGGTGTTCTCCCACAGTACCAGCTGCTCGATGAGGTCGAAGAGCCGCTGGCGCTCCGTCTCTTGCGCCTTCTGGCTCTTGAAGATGTTTGGGTGGCTGGACGGGTCGTCGACCATCTGAGCGAAGATGACCGCGCGCGCGGACGCGAGCGGCCGACGCGCCCACCAGAGGTGCAGCGTGCTCGGATGCCCGTGGCGAATGGACTTTTCCCGCGCAGACGCTGCATTGATCGCCGCCAGCGGCAGCGCCACTTCGATTAGCTTTTTTCGAACCACTGTCATCTTGGTTGTTCCGTTCGAACCGCTAGAAAAAGCAAGTGCCTTGCACGGAGTTGAGAAAGAGTTTTCTCGCTCGGTTCAGATATCCGACGATCTCCGATAAAACACTCAAAATGCTCCTCATAGAAAGCACTGAAGTTTCGTGAATAAAGACCGTCAGGATAGCCAACCGGGAGCTCGCCTTCGTGGATGGTGAATATTGGTTTCATCGCGGCGCTTCCGCGCGGGCTATTAAATCCTTCATGTCGTAGTTGATGCTCGTCACCGCAAAATCTGGCTCCCGTTGAAACGGCTTACGTATGTAGTGGACTCTATGAGAACCATCAGAATGGAATTCGACAATCGCCAGAATGAAGTCGTCAGGCTTGTTGAGCGAGTAAAGAATCTCATTCTTTGTAACAGTGACGGTGTCTGCCCCCGCCGCTCGTCCCTTGACCTCGAGGAAACGAAGTCTTCCTTCTTCGCGCACTCGACTTTCAATGTCGTAGCCCAGCTTCTCAAACTCGCGGTCCTTGGGATCAAATCCGAGGGTGCGTTCAATTTCCATAACGATGGCGCGAGCTCTCGCAGCAACCGCTTGATTATCAGCGGAGGCCCTCAAAGCAGAAATTGTCTTGCCGGTTATCGCAGCGAGGAGTCCTATCGGAACGACCAAGAATCCGCCGAGAACGACCGGGGGAAGCGCGGAGATCTGGCGTTCGAGCCTTAGTTCTTCCATCCGCTTCTGAAGCCGAAATTCCAAGGAGTCGGCGCGCTTCCTGGCCTCGTCTGAATTTAGGCGGGCGTTCACTTTTCCGGCTTGCTCTTGGGCCTTCAAGTCCGCCGCCCTGTGATCCCAGTAGTTGATTTCCTTTGTCAACCTATCCTTAACCGCAGCTTCCGTCTTCGCAATCAGATCAAGCTTGCGATTGCGAACCTCCGCAAGATGTTCGGGCACGACAAAGCCAATGGCGTGACTCTGCGCTTTGTGTTCAAGCTCTTTAGCTATCCAAACGCATTCGGGCCTGTCGAGGATCGCTTCGATCTTGGGGTCGTCCTGGGCCAATGGCCGGAAATCGAGGTATGGCGCATATTGGATGTGTCGCGCATTCCCAGCTGCGCCGAGTTCGACATACAGCATGCGTTTCGAAACGACTCGCCTAGCACCGGTGCGGGTCAAACTGGCGTCCTGGACAGAATGCTCTAAATAGAAGATGACACGCGGCGCGGTACCAAGGTCGGACTCGTCAACGAGGACGGTCCCGCGTCGCAGCAAATCTCGATGTCGTTCTAGAGTGAGATCGATGCTTGCGTCTAGCAACGGGTGGCCAGGACAGACAAATGCCGCAAGGGGCTGGCCTTGCGGAGCAACCAAAGATTTCTCAAATGCAATTCGCTCGTAACGAGGCAAAACCGGCTCACCGATTCCAATAAGCCGGTCACGACTCCGCACAAGTGCAGGGACGTGCGTGACTTCGTAACGGCGGGATTCTCGTTGTTTGAATGTCCCGCCCAGGCGTTGAAACGCTTCTAGAAAGAAAGACTCGATGTAGTGTGGCTGTAGTCGTCTGGCTTCAGCCCTTTCCATGTCTTCGCGAATCCGATGGACCTTGCTAGCATCCATTGAATCGTGAGCGAGTGCACGCTCCTCCAATAAGTCCTGCAAGTGTCCGCGGTCAAATGCCCTCTCAACAACCTGATTCAATCGTGCGCGGACTTCTGGGCGCTCTCCGTACCTAATGGATTCCAGAAGCAAATCGCGCAGTGGTCTGCCGTCGAACTGAAGCCTTCCTAAGACGTCAAAAACCTGCCCGCCAAGAGCTTTTCTCGCCTCTTCTAGTTTTTCGAGCAAGACATGGTAGACGTCGCCTTCACGGGTTTCTTCCGCGACCAGATTCCACAAATGGCAGACTTCCGTTTGCCCTATACGATGAATGCGTCCGAATCGTTGCTCGATCCGATTCGGATTCCACGGCAAGTCGTAATTCACCATTAAATGGGCTCGTTGGAGATTGATACCTTCCCCGGCTGCGTCAGTTGCGAGCAATATTTGAACCTCAGGATCGTGCCTGAATGCTTCCTGTGCCTTCAATCTGTCTTCACGACCAACACCGCCGTGGATCACAACAACCGCGGACTTGCGGCCCAGCCAGGTCGAGATTTTTTGTTCTAGATAGCTCAACGTGTCCCGATGTTCAGTAAAGACAACAAGCTTTTCAATTCGACTTTGCGACTTCGCTGGCATTGCTTCTTGCGAGTTCGAATGCTTAGAAACAAAGATTTCGTTCAACAAACCCGCCAGCTCTCGCCATTTCGTGTCTGTGCCACTCCGCCTCACAGACAGAGCCAGATCTTCCAATCCTTTCAGGATTTCAATCTCTGCTTTCAGCTCAGAGATTGTTCGTGCCGCCGTAGCGCGGTCAAGTACTTGGTCTTGGAGTTCTTGCACTTCCTCGTCTGGTGCTTCCTCGAGATCTTCTACGTCCTCCGCATCCAATGCGGGGCCTTCGTCGTCGAGAAAGCCAGTAGTACCTGCACCGCGCTGCAACAGCTCAAGCTCACGCAATCTACTCTCCAACCGTTCGCGCCGCCGACGCAGGGACTGATAGATGGCTTCCGGCGAGGACGCAAGACGACGCTGCAGAATGGTCAATGCGAATCCAACTGTGCCAGCTTGCTTGTCGTTCATCAGAGCCTCTGCCCGGTTGAACTCCTCACTGACGTAGTCGGTGACAGACCGATATAGCTGCGCCTCGGCAGCTGAGAGTTTGTAGGGGACGGTCGTCGCAATTCTTTCCGGAAACAGTGGCGTAGCATCAAATTTCAGAAGATTTTCCTTAACCATTCGCCGCATCAGGTCGGAAACATCAGCAGCATGGACGCCATCTCTGAATTTCCCTTCGAAACGGTCACCGTCCAGGAGAGACATAAAGAGTTGGAAGTCCTCTTCTTTGCCATTGTGGGGAGTAGCAGTCAGCAGGAGAAAGTGTCTTGTCAGAGTGGAAAGAAGCTGGCCTAATCTGTGCCGTTTCGTGTATTTAATCTCGCCACCGAAATATGTTGCCGACATTTTGTGGGCCTCATCACAGACGATGAGATCCCAGCGACAGTCCGGAGCTTGGAGTTTCTGTTGAACGTCTTCATTGCGGGATAGCTTATCCAGCCGGGCAATAGCTAAGTTGGTTTCCATGAACCAATTTCCAGTGCGAGCGGCTTCCAATTTGTCGTTCGTCAGTATTTCAAATGGTAGATGAAATCGGCGATAGAGTTCGTCCTGCCATTGCTCAGCAAGGCTTCCGGGACACACGACCAAGCACCTCTGAAGGTCTCCTCTTGCTATCAACTCTTTCATGAGGAGTCCGGCCATGATTGTCTTCCCTGCACCAGGGTCGTCAGCCAAAAGGAACCGCAATGGTTGACGTGGCAGCATCGAGTCATAGACCGCCGTGATTTGGTGAGGCAACGGGTCAACTACCGAGGTATGAACAGCCAACACTGGATCGAACAAATGCGCGAGCTGAATGCGGTGAGCTTCCGACACGAGACGAAAGGTAGAGCCGTCTCCGTCAAAGCTCCATGGTCTCCCCGCCTCGACAATCTCTAGGGTCGGCTCGTTGTCTCGGAAAAGAAGTTGGTTCCCGAGAGAGCCCGATGGGTCTTTATAGGTGAGTTCGACCGCGGTGGAACCGTGCCATTGGACGTCTACCACCGTCACCAAACAGCCAGGCAAAACCCCCTTTACAGACGCTCCTTGAGTCAAGTCCTCTAATCGGGCCATGGGCGCTCATCGCAGTTTTATTGAACTAAGACTAACTAATCCAGCACTATAGCACGCCGATTTTAGAAGCGCTGCAAATGGACCAAGCCCCTTTCGAGAGGATCACTGAATTCGTTTGGCTTGTGGCCGTTTCTCCCACTCTCTTTTTGGCGCGGCAGCGCCCACGTGAGTTGGCATTCTCGTACTTGGAGAACTCCGATCTCTCTGAGGTCTGCTTTTTTGCTGATAACATTCTGGTTCTCGTGCAATTTACGTCATCAGATAGACTGCTTACTTTCAATGAGCCAAGAAACGCTCAATAGGCTGATCGTGTCAATCCAGGAGAGGCGCTTGGTTGCCTTTTGTGGCGCGGGGCTTTCGATGGCGAAGCCCAGCTCCGTTCCTGGTGCGCAAATTCTCACCGAGCAGGTGGTCCAGGAGTATCAGGATCGCGCACTGCCAGCCCTACCTGTTGAGGCGACATCAAATCTTGAAATTCTAACTGAATACTTTTGGGGCCATGGCCTCGAACAACTGTTTGTTGATGAGCTTGTGAAATGGAGGCCGTTTCGACGCTCACCAAATGACGGACATAGGACGATCGCCGACCTGCTCACGTCAGAAGCCCTTCAGTTTTGCGTAACTACGAATTATGACGAACTTGTCGAATTGAGTGCGACGGACTTAGGCGAGGATTCCTTCGACGCATCTTACGACTTGGATTCGGCCGCCAAGCCCCGCGCACACCGAGCTTATGTGAAACTCCACGGTTGCGTGAGGGACAGGGAGCATACGCTTTGGTGCCGGAGTCAACTAGAGTCGGGGCCCCCTGTCACCCCGGCTAATCAAGAACTTAGGAGACGGATCACCTCTCTCAGGACATGGCTTGCCGCTAATCTTCCGCAAAAAGATCTGCTGTTTGTCGGATTTTGGTCCGATTGGAATTACTTAAACCAAGTGCTGGAGGATTCCGTCAAATCTGTTCACGTTCCGTTGGTCGTACTTGTGGATCCTGAGTCGGAGGCCACTCTCAAAGCCAAGGCGCCGGTGCTGTGGGATTGGGCCGCTGCAAGCACAAAATTTGAACACATCCCTAAAAAGGGGGAAGTGTTTCTTGAGCAGTTGCGCAATGCGTTTTCACGGAATCTACTGAGCCAGGTTTTGCTTAAAGCTGCACCAGGGTTTCAGATGATCAAAGCAGGTGCGCCTACGCCTTCGACCACTTTCGAAGGAGTGCTCACCGAAGACCTTCATGCTTTACGTCGCGACGCATATGGTGTTCCGGCATCTCGCATCCCACGCTTCGCGAGACCCGAGGAGTCGATGGACGGGGTCGGCAGAGCGCATCTCTTGCTGCGGCACTCGGGCGCGACGCTTGAAGGGCAACACTACGTCACTTTAGCGGGGAAGAAGATTAGGGTAGTCAATGGAAAGACTCGGCTGGTTAGCCGGACCAAGGCGTATTTTGCCGAAGGCCCGCCCTCTCCTGGTGGCCTGGACGACGACTATGTGTTGTGTGCAGGTGGAACGGGGGGTGAAGAAGTCCACAGTGACGTGGTCCGGGAGAGCGAGAATCCGGGGGTGGTCAGGGCTGGGACAAAAGCAAAATGGATAACATTGGAAACTGCCATGAATGAAGGACTGTGCTAAGGTTGCACAACTATGAGAATTCTTGACGAGGCAAGACGACTCTTAGAGAGACACGGCTATTTCGCCTCTGGCTCCGGAGAAGACATGGTTCTTTTCGAGGACGATAGTCTGATCGGTTTCGTTTGTGAAGCTCCGCTCCAGCAAATCCTGTCAAGTTGGGGCGCTAGACAGGACGATTTTGTGAAGAAGAATGCTGGCACACTGAGAAAGTCTTCTACGAAGGCGTGGAATCTTTACTCCGTCTTCCTGAGCGGCGACTCGCCCAGTCCGGACGAAAAGAAAGCAATTATCAGCATTGAGGAAGACTTTCACGCAACCAGAAAAATCGTTCAAACTGAAATTACCACTCTTAGCGATGTGACGCGGGCGCTCTACTCGTTTATTCCTATTCAGAATCTGGTGTCCCTCAGTACTGAGAATACGCTTCGAACTCTTCGAGCAAGGCTCAGCAGTGTTCCAACTGCCGCTGTCGAAGCCCTATTGGATCAGGGCAAGTCCGACGATTTCGTTGTCCAGGCATTCCAAGAGGCACATGAGACTAAAGGCGATTGAACTATCCGGCTTTCGCGGGGCGAGGGAATCACTGCCAATTCTCTTTGGATCGGGGTTTACGATTATCACTGGTCGCAATGGGAGTGGGAAGAGCTCCATCTGTGACGCGATCGAATTCATATTCACTGGCCATCTGAGTCGATTCAGTGCAGGGGACGTAGAGGGTGGCGAGCGAATCTCTGATTATATCTGGTGGCGTGACGGTTCGACTGCAGCCCATAAGCAAGTGAAAGCCATCTTTGAACTAGAAAACCGAAAGACTGTCGAGCGTATTGCCACGCCAGAGGGGATTAGGCCTGGATTCCAGGACGACCTCCTGTTTGACGAAAAATCTCATCCACCTGATCCGCTGACCAGGCTTTGCCAAACCGCAATTATCCGAGATGAGTCGATCACCAGGCTCAGTACTGATTTGCCTGAGGCGGACCGGTTCGATTTTTTCTACAAGGCGATTGGGCTTACCGATCTAGTGACAATTGAGCAGCGCGCACATAACGTTTATCAAAAGCTACGACGAAATAGTGAGGATCTGGAAAAGCAATACGCGATTCAACGAGAGAGAGTTGCTGGCATAATCTCGGAGATTAGCCAGGCCCGGGTCACGGCCTCGCAGGCGGAAGATATCGACTTGCCTAAGCTGCGTACGCGGCTACTTGAAATTGCGGGCCTCCCGTCAGATTTGTCACTGGGCCAACTCTCATCAGCCGTACAACGGGCCCTAGCTGACCTCAAGCAGCGCACGAGTGCGCTGGAACGCTTGAAGATCGATGTCGAACAACTCGCCAAATGGCGCGAGCAATCGAAGGTGCTCGAATTAAGCTCCCAAGCACTCGAAGAGAAACTCAGTGCCGCAGACATAGCCATGAAATCCGCTGAGAAAGGCCAGATTGAAGCTGGAGAACGCCTGAAGTCTGCCCAAGTTGAGAGTCCCGCGATAAAGCTGCTTGCGCAATTAAGGCAGTACGGCTCTCTTATTGGACTCCAAAATGGTCATTGTCCGCTGTGCAACTCTGTGGTTTCTGAAGCGTCGTTCTCCGCGCACCTGCAAGAGATTCAACAAGCAATTGAGCGGACGAATGGGACTCTAATGCAATTGACAGAAGCGGACGCGGCAAAAGCAGCGGAGTACTCTAAACGAAAAGATGAGTTTCAAGTCCAGAGCCTTGAACTAAGCAGGTTACGTTCTGAGCTTGAGGCGGCAAGGATGGCGCTACAAAAGGCTGAGGAACGGGCTCGGACCCTCGGAGTAACCCTTGATCCAGACGATGTTGCCCGCGAAGTTCTCTCAACCGAGAAGAAGGCGACAGAACTCGACAAGGGCCTACGGGATCTTCAGGCAAGCGTGGCCCTGGATAGGGTCGCGGAACTCGAAAAACAGCGAGATCTTGCACAAAGAGACGCAGAAACAACCGCCAGGCGAATTGAGTGGCTCGCGACAGCCGCCCGGAACGCAAAGTCGGCTGAGGACACTACGAAACGAGTCTCTTGGGAGGCCGTGGACGAGTGCTTGGCGGCGCTGTCGCCCTTGTTGTCAGAGCTATATTACAGGCTGAAGCCGCATTCTGATTATTCCGATATTCGCTATAGGATGCGCGGAGACGTGAAAAGATTCCTTAGTTTTGCTGTAGGCCGGGATATCAACCCGAGGTTCACATTCAGCAGCGGACAAAGGCGAGCCCTGGGTCTGGCTTTCTTACTGGCCGTTCATTTGTCGAGACCATGGTGTAATTTCCACACACTCATCCTTGACGACCCTGTTCAGCATATCGATGATTACCGAGCCTTGCATCTAGCCGAGGTGCTTTCATCAATCCGACAACTCGGACACCAGGTGATTTGTACCGTTGAAGATCCCGGTCTTGCCGAGCTGCTTTGTCGGCGGCTCAGAAGCTCGACTGCCGACGACGGGGTCAAGATCGAGCTGGAGTACGAGCCTGGGATGGGCTCGAGGATAAAAGAAATCCGGAGCATCGGTCCTTTGCCTGAAAGAATTCTGCTATCCGCCTGAAAGGACGAAGCGTGGCGGAGGCTGCACCCGCCGTTCTAAACCTAAGCTGCTGTCACTGCGATACGGGCAATTTTCCGCGACCTCGGCTTCCGCCGAATGACGATATCGACGTCACGGTCCAAGGCTGTGACAAAATTCATTAGCCGTTCGACAGAAAAACCGTCCAGCTGGTAGTTGGACAAAGCGGACACCTTCGGTTGGTTCACCTTCAGGCGGCGCGCTGCTGCCGTTTGCGATAGTTTCCGACCCTGAATTATCTGATTGATAGCGACTGCAAGTCGAACCTTGGTCTGTTTTTCCTGGGCATTGGTGATACCAAGATCGGCGAAGACATTGCCGGAACTTGGAACCACCTCGGACTTAGTTTTTCTCTCTGGCATATCGCACCTCATAGTCCGCCTTGGCGTCGTTGAGCCGCCTAGCAATCAGCTCGACATCTTTACGTGCGGTCTTTATCCCGCTCGGCGACTTTTTCTGGAACGCATGAAGCACGTAGACTGCGCTCTCAAATTTGACCGTGTACACCGCCCGATAGGTGTCTGCGCGATGGTCCTCGACTACTTCGAAGACGCCTGGTCCTTCCCCTCGCCAAGGTTTGGCGCTTGGATGCTTTCCACCAAACTGCGCAACGCTGAGCGCGGTCCCAATTTCATCGATAGCCGCCTCCGGGAAAGCCAGTAAATCATCCTTGCTCGATCCCGTCCAGAACAACGGCTTCTCGCCGGGTGCCCTCTTTTGTCTCGTCATGGAATTATCCCACTTTTAGGATATCGAATCAAGCGGCTCGAACTCTTCAGATTCTTTGTAGGAAAACACGTCATCGATCTGTTTTCCTAATGCGCGTGCAATGTTGAATGCCAGCCGCAGGTTGGGGTGATACCTGCCCTTCTCAATAGAGTTGATCGCTTGGCGCGAGACACCCACCTGCGCGGCGAGTTGGGCCTGGGACCATTCCCGTTCTGCTCGCAGCACTCGCAACCGCGTTTTGATGAGTGCCATCCGATCACCCATGAGACCGACTCATCTGCACGTACGACGACAAGAATTTCGGGGTCCAATTGAACCAATTGGGGTCCATTTGGGGTCCAAAACGTCCATTTTTACACTGAATTCAGGTAGGTTAGCCGTGTAAGGACAATTGAATCATCGTGAGTTATGGAGCGGGCGATGGGAATCGAACCCACGTCCGAAGCTTGGGAAGCTTCTATACTGCCATTGTACGACGCCCGCTTAATGCACTACGCTAGCAAAACGCCGGTAGGCCGCGCAAGGGCCTGCCAGGCTCACGTTGTCGGCCACGAGGTCTCTCTCCACTATCGAAATCGCGCTCTGCGTTTGGGAGGATGATAGGAACGCAACAGCCGTGAAACCCAAAGAACAGCTCTGCCAGGGAGTTTCACGCGTCGATGAACCCTGCGACCAAAATGCTCAGCAGTATTGCCAACGCTGCGGTCTGTGGTTCTGCAGGGCTCACTTCCCTGACCCCGACTGGCATTCCTGCGCCCCCGATCAGGGCACCGGCTGATTCCGAAACTCTCCAGGCCATTTGCCGGACGTTGGCAATTGTGCAGCGTCACTTGCGCTCCGCCTTGACTCCCTTCCGCTCGTCCGTTAGCGTCGAAGTTGACGGAGAACGCTGTGTCCAATCCCATCATCACCCTCACCACCGACTACGGCACGAATGACCACCTGGTTGGCACGCTGAAGGGCGTCATTCTCAAGATCAATCCCGACGCCACAATCGTCGACATCACCCATAACGTCACGCCATACGATTTGCTTGACGGCGCGCTTGCGATTGGCGCGGCCTATGCTTATTTTCCTCCGCGAACGATTCATGTCGTGGTGGTGGATCCAGGTGTTGGCACCGAGCGTCGTCCGCTGCTGGTGTCCGGCGAGAATCAATATTTTATCGCGCCGGATAATGGGGTCCTCTCGCTCGTCTACGAGCGCGAGCCAACTTTCATCGTCCGCCACGCCAACGCCGAGCACTACTACTTGCAGCCGTTGAGCAAGACCTTCCACGGCCGCGACATCTTCGCCCCCGTCGCCGCATGGCTTTCGAAAGGCGCGCAAACCGCCAGCATGGGAGAAGAGATCACCGACTTCAAGCGTTTTGCCATGCCCCGGCCAAAAGCTTCGGACGGCGTCAGCAAAGGTGTTGTGTTGCGCGTGGATGCCTTCGGCAACCTGGTCACCAATTTTCGCAGCGAGGACTTGCCGGAAACTGCTCTGCAAAATGGCGCGGTAAAATTTCAGGTCGGCAATCACGCGGTTACTCGGCTCGTGCACACCTTCGCGCAAGGCGGTGATGGAGAACCGGTCGCCTACGTCGGCTCGAGCGGCTACATTGAAATCGCCGTCAACAAATCCAATGCGTCGCGCACCTTGAATCTTGGCCGCGGCACTCCGGTCATCCTCACCAAGTAGCCCCTGGGCTTTCCCAGTACGTTCCTACCACATTGATTTGCGCCCAGCGACAAGAAAAAAAGCGGCTGACCGAGATTTGCGGAGCGACGGTCGGTGAAAGGGCCTGCCACCCGTCCGCCTGTCCACCCGTCACTACACGTCTATTCGTTTGGCTGCTCGATGAAGTCGAGTAGCTCATTCGTTTCCCTGTAAACCTTCCAGGCGATCTCCACAAAGACAAGCGAAGTGAGCACGCAGAAAAAAACGGGTATAGCCATTCCCACGGTTGGCGATGCGTGCATGATGAAAGGCCCCCAGACACCTGAAATCAGAATCACAGCCAGAACTACAAAGCTCTTGATAAAAGGTGCTGCCTCAACCCGTGCCACGATCTGCTTGATGCTCATGATGCCGATAGTCGATACCAGCTCTTCGCATTGAGCCAGGTGAACCATAAGCTCGTCTGAAACGCTTGGTGACCTCTTCTCCGCTGCTGTGCACTCTCGAACGATGTCCTCGATCTTTTCGTCCCAATCCAATAGCGGAAAGTCGTTGAGTCTTAGTGCACGAAGGTCTAGGGAAAAACGCCGTCCCAAAGTTGCCAGCTTGGTGTTCGGGGCAGCGTCGTTGAGGAAAGAAGAGAGGTCTTTTAAGAAATCTTGTAGACGCGAGTAGGCTTCAAATTTGCGGTTCGTCGCATCGCTTATAAAATAAAGTAGAAAACCGAATGCTATGGAGCTTGCGAGTGCTAGGATTGCACCGACTAATCCTAACAATGCGAGGTAATCGCTCAGAGTAATTTGGAGTGGGAGAGCTTTGGAGGTTCCCAACCGATGAAACAGAAGGAGGGTAGCGGCTGTAATAAGAGCTGCAATTAGAGCCTGCCAATAGGCTGCGCTAAGAATGGCCAGTAGCCTAGTTCCCGCCCGGACCTCTGCGCCAGATTTCTTACGTTTTCGCACACACAAAACCCCTTGTTGGGTTACTTCCCTGCTGGTGTTCCATGTCAGTGCAAGATATCAAAGAACTAGTTCAGTGGGTAGGAGATTGAAGGAAAGCACAGCGGTCATGACGGCGAGCGCGGGAAAGACGACCATGTGCGGCGCATCGAAAAGATGGCCGCGCGCATCGTTGAGCATGGCGCCCCAACTGGGGACGGGCGCGAGGACGCCGAGGCCGAGGAAGCTGAGCGTGCCTCGCGCGTCGACCAGGCAGTGGCTTTGCGTTGCGAGTGAAGACTTTCCTAGGCAGCGGCGGGCGCCGGGTGCTTCCGCCTGTGCCAGTAACCCAATGCCGCGAACAGAAGGACCGCAGGCACGCCGGTCAGTCCGCAAGCGATAAAGAAAATGCCGTAGGCGTGAATGAGGCCGTGCGTGGTGCTCAGTCGTTCGACCGCAGCACCGGAAAATCCCTTCAAGATCTTTCCCAGCCAGGCGTAGGTTGAACTCAAGAGCGCGTACTGCGTGGCGGTGTATCCCAGATTGGTGAGACTCGACATATACGCGACAAGTACAACGCCTGCAAAGCTGAGGCCGAAGTTGTCCCCTGCCATGACGAGCGCGAAGAGACGAATGCTCGTACCCGCGAACGCAAGAGTCGCAAACGCGGCAGTCACGGCGGCCTGCACAATGCCCCCGATGACGAGTGCGCGCATGTAGCCAAGCTTCAGCGAGCAGAATCCGCCCGCTGCGATGCCTGCAAACGTGGCGATGAGTCCGATTGAGCCGCGTACCTCTCCGACCGTTTGCTTCGAAAGACCGATGTCATGGTAGTAGGGATTCGCCATCGGACCCATGATGAAGTCCGGCAACCGGTAGAGGCTGATTGCCGCTAACATCACAAGCGCGAGCCAGCCATGTGCACGGAAGAAAGCGATGAACGGTCCCACAACAGCGTCGAAGAAACCGCGCTGCGTCCAAAGCGCCGCTTCGCGCTTTTTTTCATCCATCACGGCATCCGCGCCCTCCGGTTCCTTCGCAAACCAGGTCGCAATCATTCCAACGGCCATACATGCGCCGTAGATACCGTAAGACATGCGCCAGCCCACGGCCGCTGCCACGATGAGGATAAGGGAATCCGTAGTCAGGAGCGCCAGGCGGTAGCTGAACTGATAGGCAGACGCGAGGAGGCCTTGTTCTTCCCCGTCGTCAGCCGATTCAATGCGCCAGGCATCAACCACAATGTCCTGTGTCGATGAGGCAAACGCGACGACGAGCGCAAAAGCGCCAAGCCGGCCAAGCCCGGCTTTCGTGCCAGTTCCGCCCATGGCGCACAGCGCAAGCCCGACGACGATCTGCGAGAACATCATCCATCCGCGCCGATGTCCAAGCCGTTTAAACAACGGCAAGTCGACGCGATCCATCAAGGGCGCCCACAGAAACTTCAGCGAATAGGCAATACCCACCCAGGAAAGAAACCCGATCGCCGTCAGGGAAGTATGTTCATCACGCAGCCAGAAGCCGAACGTATTGCCGACCAGATAAAAGGGAAGGCCTGAAGAAAACCCCAGCAACAACATCGAAAGCGTTTTGGGCCGCAGGTAGTCGGCGAGCCGGTGCTTGTGCGGACTCACGCCTTCATTGTCTACCGGAGCCTCACGAAACTCAACACTCCGACAGCGCGGTCGGGCGTCTGGCCGGGCCGGTAAGCGGCAAGCATTCCCGCGGGAATCGCAATCGTCGCGCAAACCAACAAAGCCATAAACGCCAGCTGAAGCGTCGCCGGATAGCGTTCGAAAATAATCTGCCTCACCGGCGCCTGGAACTTGAAGGACTGCCCAAAATCTCCATGGACTAGTTGCCGCAGGTAACGCCCGTATTGCACGTGCAGCGGCAAATCGAGTCCCAGCGCGTGACGCAGTTGCACCAGCTCTCCTGGCGCTGCGCCTTCCCCGAGCATCTGTTCGACAGGATCGCCCGGCACGATGTGGATCATCAGAAAGACCAGCGTCAGCACAAGCCAGAGCGCCGGCAGCGTGAGCAAGAAACGTTGGAAAAGATGTCGCGCCATTCTCCGCTTCCGCCTAAGAATCCGCCGCCGCGGTTTTTGAGTCTTTTGCTCGATGCACCGCGTTCGATGTGGACTCCGGAGCTTTTCCCGCTTCCGGCACCGGGTGCAGAAGCTGAATTTTTACTCTTGCCACGCGCCTGCCATCCATCTCCACAACGCTAAACCGGTGATTGCCGTATTCGAAACTTTCGCCGCCACGCGGGATGAATCCCAGCTGATCCAATACAAATCCTCCTACCGTCGCATATGCCGGATCTTCCGGTAGGGTAATGTGGTACTGCACATCCAGATCGCGCACGTTCATCGCGGCGTCAAATACCATCGCTCCGTCCGCCAGCGTGAGCGGGCGTTCCACAACATCAAATTCGTCGTGAATTTCTCCGACCATCTGTTCAAGAATGTCTTCCATGGTGACCAGCCCGAGAATGCTGCCGAATTCGTCCACCACCAGCGCCATGCCCGAGTGGTGAGAACGCAGCTCCTGCAACAGCTCACTCACGGGTTTCGTCTCCGGCACGATCAGCACCTCTCGCAGCACACGGCGCAAATCGAAAGGCGGCGGGGTAAGATTCTCCTGCAGCCTCCTCTCCCGGTCGAGCAGTACCCATAGCATGTCTTTGATGTGCACGAATCCCAGGAAATGATCCTGCGTTCCACGATAAACGGGAATGCGGGATCGTTGTGTCGTTGCAAACGCACTCATCACTTCATCCAGCGAGGCTTCCACCGGCAAAGTGTGCATGTCCGGCCGCGGAACCATGATTTCGCGCACCTGAATTTGTCCGAGCTCGATCGCGCTTAGAATGAATTTTTCTTCGCCGGGTGCCAGCAGCCCGCGCTCGCGCGCCTGCTGAATCTGGATTTGCAGCTCCTCCGTCGAATGCGCCACGCCGTGGCCATGAGCTTCCGCAACACCCAGCGCTTTCACCATCGCGCCGGAGACCCCATCCAGAAGATCGATCACCCAGCGAAACGCATTCAAATACCAATGAAACGGCCTGGCAATCAGCAGCGCTACGCGTTCAGCGCGCGCCAGGCTCACCGTTTTCGGCACAAGCTCCCCGATCACCACGTGCAAAGCGCTTAACAGCGCGAACGCCAACACAAGCGCAGCCGCGTGCGCAAGCAGCCCCGTTCCCTTCCCCGGCGTGCCTGGCCAGATCTGTTGAAATGCCCTTGCCAGCGTCGCTTCGCCCAACGCCCCGATCGCCAGGCTCGTCAGCGTAATTCCCACTTGCACGCCGGAAACGACGCGGTGCAGGTCGCTCAAAAGCCCTTCCACTACCCGCGCCCGCGCATCTCCTTTCGCGACGAGCTGCCGCACACGCGACAACCGCACCGCCACCAGCGAGAATTCCGCCGCCGCGAAAAACCCGTTCACCGCGACCAGCGCCAGCACTCCGATCAGCCGCACCGCAAACATGGAGCTCCCGCTTCCCCCCTGACGCATTGTAGCAGCACCCTACCGGTTGACATCGCGTCTTTCCTCCGCCAGCAGCTTGCGACAAACTCGCTTCTGCGTTTAATTCCACAATCGCGCACAACACGAAAGTTGCGCTCTTCGAGACCCTCCTCTACACTCAAGGTTCATTAAAGCGGGTGGAAAAAAACTTGCGCACGGTCGTTCGTCTTTTTTACTGGCTCTTCACTATATTCGTCCTTGCCGCTGCTTCGCTCATCTGGTGGTATATTTTCCGGCCGCTGCCCCAAGTCGATGGCGCCGCGTCCCTCCCTGGCCTGCAGAAGGAAGCTACTGTCGATCGTGACTCCTGGGGCGTGCCGCACATCCATGCCGCCTCGCTCAACGATCTAGCAGAAGCGCAAGGTTACGTCATGGCGCAGGACCGTCTCTGGCAGATGGACCTGCTGCGCCGGGTTGCGCGCGGCCGGCTCGCGGAAATTGTTGGCCCCGCGGCGCTCCCGCTCGACCGTCAGTTTCGAACTTTCGGTTTCGGACGCGCCGCCGACCGTGATGTTTCTCTCCTCAATGCGGAAGAACGCAGCGTTTATGAGTCCTACTCTCGCGGCGTCAATCGCTTCATCGAGGAGCATCAGAACCGCCTTCCGCTCGAATTTTCTCTCCTCAAGTACAAGCCAGAACCATGGCGGCCTTCTGACTCCGCCGTAATTGCCGGCTATATGTATGAAACTCTCACGGACACTTGGGAAGAGGAGCTTAACCGCGCCAAGGTGACTGAGCGCGTTGGAGTAGAACGCGCCAAGGACCTTTTCTCCGAAGACGCCCCGATGGACCATTTCGTCGTCGGCGATCCTAATGTTGCCGACGATGGTTCCGAGCATTCCCGCGCAAACACTGGCGACGAAGAGGACGATGACGACATGCCATCGGACGCCGTGCTCAAGGCCGATCTCAGCGCCGCGCCCACGATACAAACTCCTGAGCCCTTTACCGGCCTCACTTCCGCACTCTGGCCCTCCCTGCATACCTGGATCGAGGATTCGCGGCGCGAGATCCGCCACGGCCTCGGCAGCAACAATTGGGTCGTGAGCGGCGCTCACACCGCTAGTGGCAAGCCTCTTCTAGCCAACGACACGCATCTCGAGCTCTCCGTTCCTCCTATCTGGTATGAGATCCATCTCACCGCGCCTGGCTGGAACGTTAAAGGTTTCACTCTGCCGGGCGCTCCGCTTGTGATCATCGGCCACAACGACCACATCGCCTGGGGCTTCACCAACAATGGCGCGGACGTCCAGGATCTTTACGTCGAGACTTTTAATCCTTCTGCTCCGGATGAGTATCGAGTCCACGGCGCATGGGCAAAAGCGCAAGTCTTCGATGAAGTTTTCCACGTCAAGGGCCAGCCTGACGCGCACATGAAATTGATCGTCACCCGCCACGGCCCCGTCGTTCACCGCGAAGGTGACAAAGCCTACGCCCTGCGCTGGACCGCCACCGAGCCCGGCGGCTTATTCTTCACCTACAACTGGCTTGGGCGCGCCCAAAATTGGGCGCAATTCCGCAACGAGATGAAGCGTGTCTGGGGCCCGGCGCAGAACATCGTCTATGCCGACGTTGACGGCAACATCGGCTACATCATGGCCGCACGTGTGCCCATCCGGAAAAAAGGTCGCGGCGAGGTACCCGTCCCCGGCGATACCGACGACTATGAATGGACGGGCTACATGCCCTTCGATCAATTGCCGCAAGCCTTCAACCCCGAGAGCGGCTTGATCGTGACCGCCAATGCCCGCGTCGTCGGTCCCAGCTACAAGCCTTACCTCACGGACCGCTGGGAAGAACCTTACCGGACCGCGCGCATCTACGATCTGCTGCACGACAAGCGCGATCTGCGGCCCGAAGACATGCTCAAGGTGCAAACCGACACCTACAGCTATCCGCATCTCTTTCTCGCCGAGCAATTGTCCTCGGCCGTAAAGACTGCGCAACCCAAGGATGCTCGGGCGCAGAAATTGATCGAGCGAGCGAAGGATTGGAACGGCATTGCCGACGCTGATTCTCCGCTGGTCTCTTTTCTCGAAGCCACGCGCCGCAGCGCTCTCGTCCTCTTGCTCGAACCCTACCTCAGCAAGGACACTGATCTCTACGAGTGGCGCAGCACTTCCTTTCTACAGAAAATTCTCACCGACCGCCCCGAAAAGTGGCTGCCACGCGCCTATAAAACCTACGACGAGCTTCTCTGTGCCGCTGCCGACCGCGCCGTAAAAAGACTCGCTGAGCGCTCAAAAAGCGAGCGCATCGAGGACTGGCCGTGGAAACGCTTTGATTCTCTTGAGATGCTTCACCCGATCGGCCGCCAAGGTTTGTTGAAACGTCTCTTGAGCATCACCAACCAGCCGCAATCCGGCACCATGTTTAGCCCGCGTGCCGCGACGCAGCATGATGGACCCGCCATGCGTTTCGTCGCCAATCCCGCCAATTGGGACGACTCCATTCTTCTCATTCCAGCCGGCCAATCTGGCCAATTCGGCAGCAGCCACTACACCGATCAATTTTCCTATTGGTACGAGGGTAAGCCCATAGCCGCGCCGTTCAGCGATTCCGCCGAAGCCAAGGCTCGCCGCCACACATTGATCTTAAAGCCCGCCTCTTGAGAATCTATCGCTCTTATGCCGGAACTACCTGAAGTCGAAGCCGTCGCGCGCACACTCCGCCCTCTTGTCGAGCGTCGCCGGATTCGCTGCGTCCACGTTCTGCATCCTATCGCCACGAAGCCGCAAAAAGCCTCGCAGCTCGCGCGCGTCGCGGAAGGCCGGCATATCCATGCGGTTCAACGCCGAGGCAAATATCTTCTTCTCACTCTCGATCGCGGCCTGCTCACGATGCACTTCCGGCTCGACGGCCAGCTCCTATGGTTCCGCAACGCGCGAGAATTGTTCCGTCGCGCCAACCAGCCTGAGAACGGCGTGCACGTGGATGTAGCCCTCGAACTGGACAAGGGCATCCTCGGCTTCGCCGACCGCCGCCATTTCGGCCGTGTGCACGCGTGGGAATCGGCCGAATCTTGCCCCTCGCTTCGCAAACTGGGTGTCGACGCGCTCTCACCCAAGTTCCGGCCCCGGCTTTTCGCGGAGCTGCTCGCCGCATCGAAACGCCCTCTCAAGGAATTCCTCCTCGATCAAACGCACGTCTCCGGCATCGGCAACATCTACTCCTCGGAATCGCTCTGGCACGCCCGGTTCGACCCGCGCCGCCGCGCAAACACTTTGAAACCTGCGGAAGCCCGCCGTCTCCACAAAGCGATTGTTTCTGTTCTCAAGCGTGCTTTAGAATGCTGTCTGGATCCCGCGCCTGATTTTCGCGACTCCGGGTGGTGGTTTCAGGGTCTGGAGAACATCCTTCGCGTTTACGGGCGCAAGGGAAAACCGTGCCGCCGCTGTGGAAATCAGGTCCGGCGCATCGAACAGGGCGGCCGCTCGACATATTGTTGTTTGCACTGCCAAAAATAATTGTTGCAGAGGACGACAGGCGAACGCGTGAACTCACCTGCACCCAAGAAGCCGGAACCGCCGAAGAAGCCCGATTTTGAGCGTTCCCTCGCGCGCCTGGAAGAAGTCGTCCGCCGGCTCGAGAGTCCGCAAGTCTCTCTCGATGATGCCATGAAACTTTTCGAAGAAGGCGTCATGCTCTCCCGCGAATGCCAGAAACAACTGCAAGAAGCCGAGGGCCGCGTCGAAATTCTCCTGAAAAAAGCCGATGGCAAACTCGCCACCGAACCTTTTGACCCGGAACGCGAGAGCGAATCGTGATCCTGTGGCAACTTCTCCCCGCTCCACCCCGACGATGAATCTGCCCCATTTTTTTGAAGAAGATCGTCTTGCCGTGGACGCTTCGCTCGACCGCCTGCTGCCCGCCGAACTCACTCCCCCGCCTTCCATTCACCAGGCCATGCGCTACAGCGTGTTTGCCGGCGGCAAGCGCCTCCGTCCGATTCTCTGCCTCGAATCGGCGCGCATCTTTTCTGCCGACGTCACGCCCGCTTTGCATCCCGCCTGCGCCATCGAATTCATCCACACCTATTCGCTCATCCACGACGATCTCCCCGCGCTCGATAACGACGACCTCCGCCGCGGCAAACCCACGTGTCACAAGAAATTCGGTGAGGCCACCGCCATCCTCGCCGGAGACGGTTTGCTCACTCTCGCGTTCGAAACCATCGGCTCCGCTCCCATCAACGCCGCGCGCCGCGCCGCCATCCTTTCGGAGGTCGCTTCCGCCGCGGGCACGGTTGACGGCATGGTCGGCGGCCAAGTTGCCGATCTCGAAGCCGAAAGCAAGCGGGTCACCCCGCAAATGCTCGAATACATTCACCGTTCAAAAACCGCCGCGCTCATCCGCGCTTCCGTAACATCAGGCGCCCTCTCGGTCGGCGCTGCCGAAGAAGATGTCTCGCGCCTGCGCCGATTCGGTGAAACCATCGGCTGGGCCTTCCAGGTCACTGACGACATTCTCGACGTCGAGGAATCCTCCGCCGCTCTCGGTAAAACTGCAGGCAAGGACATCGCGCAGCAAAAAGCGACCTACCCGTCCGTCTATGGTCTCGAGCGTTCTCACGAAATCGCTAGGGAGCTCGCCACAAAAGCCATCGCCGAGCTCGCTCCGTATTCCGAACGCGCCGCTCGTCTGCGCGAAGTCGCCGAATACCTCGTCCTTCGGCGCGCCTGACCATTCGAACGCGCCATGAAATCCCAGGCACGCCGCAAGCGCCTCGATCTTCTCCTTGTCGAGCGCGGCTTCGCCGACACTCCCCGAGAAGCTCTGGCGCTAGTCCTCGCCGGCGAAGTTCGGGTGAATGGCGCGCCTGCCAACAAAGCTGGCGTAGCCGTTGCCGCGGATGCACGCATTGCTGTCACCAGCCGCGCGCAAAAATTCTCGAGCCGCGGTGGTTTCAAGCTCGCCGGCGCGCTTGAAGATTTCTCCATTGATCCCGCAGGCCGCGTTTGCCTCGACGTCGGCTCTTCCACCGGTGGTTTTACGGACTGTCTTCTGCAGTGCGGCGCATCGCGCGTCTACGCCGTCGACGTCAACGTCAGCCAGCTCGCCTGGAAGCTCCAGCAGGACCCGCGCGTCCTTCGCATCGAGCGCAACGCCCGCGAGCTGCGCCGCGGCGACATCCCCGAGCCGGTCACTTTGGTCACCGCGGATGTCTCCTTCATTTCCGTCGCAAAAGTTTTGGCGCCGGCTTGCTCGGTGGCCTCGCCCGGCGCCGGTTTCCTCATCTTGGTGAAACCGCAATTCGAATTGCGCAAGCAAGACGTCGGCCCTGGGGGAATCGTCCTCGACACCGCGCTTCACGAAAAAGCCATTGAAAAAGTCTGCCACGCCGCCGAAGCCGCCGGACTCGAATGCCTCAGCGTGCGCCCGAGCAAGCTCACCGGCGCAGAGGGCAATCAGGAATATTTTCTCCACGCTCGCAAAAGACCATAGAGTAGAATCGCAAGCGCACATGCCACCGCAAACGGCTTTCAAGACCGTCGGCATCATCTCGCGTCCCCGCCGCGAGCAACTTTCTGTGGTGATTCCCCCGCTTCTTAAGTGGTTCGAAGCGCGTGGCATCCGCGCGCTCTTCGACAAAGAGACGGGCAGCTCACTCAATCAATCCGCAACCTCCCGAACCCGTCAGGAACTCGCCGGCGAATCCGACCTCTTGCTGGTTCTCGGAGGTGACGGCACGCTCCTGGCCGCCGCGCGCGTCGCTGCCCCACGCGGCGTCCCGATTCTCCCCATCAACATGGGAAGCCTCGGCTTTCTAACCAGCTTCACTCTCGAAGAGATGTTTCCCGCGCTTGAAGAAACTCTCGCGGGCCGTTCTTCCGTGAGCGAGCGCATTATGCTTCGCGTGGATCTCCATCGTGCCGGACAAATTATCGACGGGCAGTGCGTCCTCAACGAAGCAGTCATCAACAAAGGCGCGCTCGCACGCATGATCGAGCTTGAGCTGAAGATCGACGGCGCTTTCGTCTGCCGTTACCGCGCCGACGGCCTGATCGTTGCGACTCCGACCGGCTCAACCGCCTACTCTCTCTCCGCCGGAGGGCCCATCGTGCACCCCGGCGTCGAGTCGCTCATCATCACACCCATCTGTCCGCATACTCTTACTGACCGGCCGCTCGTCGTGCGCGACACTTCCTCCGTCGAAACGAGTCTTTCGGGCGATGCGGAATCTGTTTTTCTCACCCTCGACGGCCAGAAGGGCATCCCCATGCGGTCCGGCGATCGCGTGCGCATCACGCGCGCTCCGGAGCGGCTCAAGCTCATTCAGCCGCCACAGAAAACCTATTTCGATATTTTGCGCAGCAAGCTCAAGTGGGGAGAACCGTAAACGGCGGGAATTCGCAGCCCTTCTTCAAGCCAGGGAATCGCATCGCAACAAATCGTTCCGCGTCTCGCGCCTGCGAATCACGCGGAGAAGTTTTCCTTCGACCAAAACTTCCGCGGGCCGGCATCGTCCGTTGTAATTAGACGCAAGAGACATTCCGTACGCACCCGCGGTGCAGATCGCCAGCAGATCACCGGATTGGACGTCTCCCAGAGGCCAGTCACGCAAAAAACAATCGCCGGTCTCGCAAACAGGCCCCACGATATCCACGCGCCGTCCGCGTGCCTCCGTTTCGCTCCGTCCGCGCGTCACGCGCGAGATCGGATGCTCCGCTCCGTACAGCACCGGCCGGATCAAGTCGTTCATTCCAGCGTCCACAATCACGAAAGTCTTCCCGCGATTTTCTTTCGTGTATAGCACGCGGGCCAGCAACACGCCCGCGGGCCCGATAATAGATCGCCCCGGCTCCAGCAACAGATGCACCCCGAGCGGCCCCACAACCCGCGCCACCATTCGCGCGTAGGCCTTGCGAGACGGCGGGTGCTGATCCGTGTACCGGACACCAAGCCCTCCGCCAAAATCCAGATAGCGCAAAGCAATCCCATCGCTCTGCAATTCCCGCACGTAGGCTGCAAGCTTCCGCAGAGCCTCGCGAAACGGGCCCAGCATCACGATTTGCGACCCGATATGCGCGCTGAGTCCTTGCCAGCGGATCCATTTCGAGCCCGCATGTTTGCGGTAGAGCTGCCGCGCCGCGGCCCACTCGAGCCCGAACTTATGCTGGTGTTGTCCGGTAGAAATATGCGGATGTCCGCCCGCCGTTACATCGGGGTTCACTCGAATGGAAACAGCAGGAGCCTCGCCGCCTCTCGCCGCGTGCCGCGCCGATTCCTCGAGCAAGTTCTCCAGTTCTGCATCCGACTCGATGTTAATGAGTAGAATCCCTTTTCGCCCGCCGCGGCCTCCCGGCGCGTACTGCAGCGCTTCTCGCATCTCTTCTCGAGTTTTCCCGACTCCTGAAAAAACGATGCGATCGCCCCGCACCCCGATGTGCTGCAGTTGCTGCAGCTCGCCGCCAGACACCACGTCGAATCCGCTGCCCAACTTCGCAAGGAGTTTCAGGATGGAAAGATTTCCGTTCGCTTTCACCGCGAAACAAATCGTGTGCGGCAAAGCACCCAGACCGCGATGAATCTCGCGGTAAGCGCTCTCAATCGCAGCTCGGCTGTACACATAAGTCGGCGTGCCTGTTTTGTTCGCGATCTCCGTCAGCGGCACACTTTCGCAGAGAAGCTCATCTCTCCGTTTTGTCCTGCCTCGGAATGTCTTCCAGGAAAAATGCGGGGTGTTCTTGGCAGGATCAAAAAAAGACCGGCTCTTGTGGGCGCGCCCTTCCGGCTTGCTCATCGCACCTTCAGCACCACCAGGGTGCGATCGTCGGCCAGCGGCGCGCTATCGGCAAACCAATCCACTTCCCGCAGAAGCAGATCGGAGATCTCCGTCGCGCTCGATTCGTGGTGCTGTTCGATCAGCTTGCGCAGACGCCCCGTCCCGAAAAATTGCCCTTCTTTGTTCGCCGTCTCCGCCAACCCATCCGAATGAAAGACCAGGATGTCTCCGGATTCCAGCGTCACGCCCCACTCCTCGTAGCTCACCTCTTCAAAAATGCCGAGTGGAAAACCTGTCAGTTGTATTTTGTCGCACCGGCCGTCCTTATAAAGCAGCGGCTGCGACTGCCCCGCGTTGGCCACGCGCAGCTTTTGCCGGCCCTTCTGCCACGTCGCAAAGCACGCGGTCATGAAGCGCCCTTCGATGCGTCGCTCGCCCACCAGTTGGTTCATCTGCTTCAGCATTTCCGCCGGCTGCAGCTTCTGCGGCGCGAGGCTTCTCATGATCCCGATCGCCACCGCCCCGTACAGCGCCGCCGCCGTGCCTTTTCCGCTTACATCGCCGAGCGCAACGCCCAGTTGCTGCGGCCCATAGCGCAAAAATTCATACAAGTCTCCGCACACCTCGCGCGCGGACAGGTACCGCGCTGCCATGTCCAGTCCGTAATCCTCCGTCGGGACCGGACGCAGCAGTGCCCCCTGGATCCGTTTCGCTGCTTGCAAGTCCCGCTCAAGCCGCGCTTCGTCCCGCGCAACCTTTTCATACAAACGCGCGTTTTCCACCGACACTGCCAGGTTCGCCGCCAGGATCGACAGCGTCTGAACGTGATCCTCGGTAAAATAATTCAGTTGCGGGCTCTCCAGATCCAGCACGCCGATTACTTTGCCCTTGTGAATCATCGGAATCGAAAGTTCAGACCTCGTCTCCGGATTCACCATCAGATAGCGCGGATCTTTTGTCACGTCGGGCACCAGCACCGGCTCGCGCAGTGTCGCCGCAGCACCCACGATCCCTTCGCTAGCTGTCGCCCTCAGCTTCCCCTGAACGTGATGCCCGTGCTTGACATCCAGCCGGTGGCGAAACACCTTTTGATCCTCGTCATACAGCATGATGCTGAGAATCTGGTAATCGATCACCCGCTTGGTCTGCTCCGCTGCGCGCCGCAGCATCTCTTCCACGTCAAGAGTCGAGCTCGTTTCGCGGCTCACTTCGTTCAGTAACAGCAGCGTGTCCGCCTGCGCGCGCACTCGCTGAAAGAGCCGCGCATTTTCAATCGCCACCGCCAGCCGGCTCGCCAGCAGCGTCAGAATGTTTTGCTGGTCCCGAGTGAAGTAACCGATGTGCCGGCTCTGGATATCCAGCACGCCAACGCATTTCCCCTGAAGCATCAGCGGCACCGCCAGCTCCGAGCGCACGCTGTCGATCGCGTTGATGTAGCGCGAATCTTTCGTCGTGTCGCTCACGCGCACGGAGTGCCCCGTCGCCGCCGCCGTGCCCGTAATTCCCTGCCCAAGCGGTACGCGCAGATCCTCCGCAAGCTCGTGCGGATAGCCAATCGCAAAACGATGCTTGAGGTAGCTGCCATCCCTCTCCAGCATCAGCACGCCAAAAATTTCGTAGTCAATGTGCCGTTTGATCAGCGCTGCCGTCCTCGCCAGCACTTCATCCAGATCCAGCGAGGCGTTTACTTCCTCGCCGATCTCCGCGAGTGTGGCAAGAACCTCGGCGGACACCTCCAGGCCGGGGCTTGTTGCGGTTGCTTGCGTATTTGTTTCCGTGGGGTTCATCCGTCCAGATCATTATAGCAGGGGCTGCATGCGCACCATCTCGTGCGCTATTTCGAGGCAATTCGCGCAAGCCCTGCAGGCCAAGCGGTGAATCTCGCTTGGGCATTCTTCGGAATCGCTCTCATTCCTGCGCGCTTTCCTCTCTCTTCCCTTTTCCTAGCGACAGGACTCCAACGTGCGGCAGATTCCTGTACCTTTCGGCATAATCCAGCCCGTAACCCACCACAAATTCGTTGGGAATCGTGAAGCCCACGTAATCGGCGCGCACCGCCGCGAGCCGCCGTTCTTGCTTGTCCAGCAATACCGCCACCCGCAGCCTCTTCGGCTTGCGCTGTTCGAACACCCGCAGCAAATACTGCAGCGTCAAGCCGGTATCCAAAATATCTTCAACAACAATCACGGTCCTGCCTTCGATGTTCGCATCGAGGTCCCGCGTGAGTTTCACCTGGCCTGAGGATTGTGTCTCTTTCCCGTAGCTCGAAACAGCGATGAAATCAAACGACACCTCCCCGGGTATCTGCCTGGCGAGGTCCGACAGGAAAAACACCGCTCCCTTCAGGACACCGACGAGGTGCAGCGGTTCCCCAAGAAAATCGTTGCGAATTTGTCGCGCCATCTCGCGGATCTTCTTCTGAATCCGCGCGCTGGTAATGAGTATGCGAACGCTCTCTCCGGGCTCATCTCGTCGCGAATTGCTCTTCTTCCTTTCTTTTCCCATGACCTTCCTTCTGCGGAGAGTGTCTTACGGCAGCCCAAACGTAAACAGCGCGCTTCCCGCCGCAATCGCGATGTACTCTTTCCCATCCACCGCAAACGCCATCGGTCCCGCGTACACTGACGCGCCCATCTGAAAATGCCACAGCGGCTTGCCCGTTGCCGCGTCAAACGCGATGAAATTTCCGTCCGCGTCGCCGCTGAACACCAGCCCGCCTGCCGTCGAAAGTACGCCCGACCAAGTCGGCGAGGCATGCTTGAATTCCCACTTTATTTTTCCATCCGCGGGATCGATCGCGCGCAACGCTCCCCAGAAAGGTTCTGCCTCATCATTCGGAAAATACGCGCTGCCGTAGTACGCGTGTCCCTCTTCATATGGCTGTGGCGCCGTGCTGAAAATGTCGCACTGCTCCCTCGCCGTCACATAAAAAAGTTTCGTCTGCGGGTCATATGTCGGCGACATCCAGTTCGTCGTCCCCGCCGCACCCGGGCACACTCGCGTGCCCTCGAGTGTCGGCGTGCTGCTTTTCTCAGCCACGGGGTGGCCTTCTGCGTCCACGCCCTTGCTCCACGTCACTTTGCCGTATGGATTCGCGGAGATCGCCTTCCCTGTCGCGCGATCCAGCAGATAAAAAAATCCATTGCGGTTCGCGTGCGCGATCAGGTGCTTTTCGCCCAGATCGATCATCACCGGAACTTGCGTTGCATCCCAATCGTGCTCGTCATGTTTCGTAAACTGGAAGTGCCACTTCAGCTTCCCTGTATCGGCGTCCAGCGCCAGCAGCGTGTTGCTGTACAGATTGTCTCCCGCGCGTCCTTCTCCGCGGTTCGAAGGCGAAGGATTCCCCGTCGTCCAAAAAAGCTGGTTGTACACCGGATCGTACGCCCCCGTAATCCATGCCGGCGCCCCGCCGATCTTCCACGAATCTCCTTCCCAGCTCTCATGCCCCGGCTCGCCCGGCCCGGGCACCGTATAGAAGCGCCATTTCCGCTCGCCGGTGTCCGCGTCGTACGCATCCACAAATCCGCGAATGCCATACTCCCCGCCCGAAACTCCGATGATCACCAGATTTTTCACCACCAGCGGCGCAGGCGTGAAACTGTAGCCCTTTCTGTAATCAATCGCCGCCACGTCCCAGACCACATTTCCCGTCTTCGCATCCAGCGCAATCACGTGCGCGTCCAGCGTGCCCATAAAAACTTTGTTGCCCAGGATCGCCACCCCGCGGTTCACCCTCCCACAGCACGGCCGAATGTCTGATGGCAGTTGCCGCTGGTAGAGCCAGATTGGCCGTCCCGTCCGTGCATCCAGCGCAAACGCCCGGTTATCCGGCCCGGTCCCGTAGAGAATTCCATCCACCACGAGCGGCGTCGTCTCAAACCTGTCCGTCGACATCGTCTGGTAAACCCATTTCGGCGACAGCGCATGCGCGTTCCCCTTGTTAATTTGGTCCAGCGCGCTGAACCGGTGTCCCGCATAATCGCCCGAATACGTCAGCCAATTTTGCGGCTCCTTCGAAGAATTCACCAGCCGTTCGAACGTCACTTGCCCGTTTACGTTTCCCGCACAAACGCCACTCGCCAGCAAAATCGTAGTCAAGCAAAAAAGTTTTTTCATCCTCGCACCCTCACTTTGCGCCCACGCTTGATAAATACGCCACGAGGTCGTTCAGGTCTTTGTCGCTCAGCATCTTTGGGTCGTACGGCGGCATCAGCGACTCGCGGCTTTTTTCATACGACTTCAGCTTGTCTTTCGCGAAAAGGTGAATCTTTTCATCCGCATCTATCATCTGCAGGCTGAAGCTGTCTTCGTTCAGCGTCACGCCCGTAATCTTCTTCCCGTCCGCGGTCGTTACCATCACCGTCTCATACTCCTGCGAGAACTCCTTCGCCGCTTCCTTGAGTCCCTGCGCCAGCCGCCGGCTCGGATTGCGCACCGACTCCACCAGCGACTCCAGCGACCGCATCGAGCCGGCCGCCGTCAAATCCGGCCCCAGACGCCCGCCTTTTCCTTCCATCATGTGGCACGTCCCGCATCGCGCGCTGCCATAGAACAGCTCTTTCCCGCGCCCCGGGTCTCCGATCGGCACCGCCGGAGCCTTCACCTGAACGCTCCGGATATAAGTAATGACCTGCCAGATCTCTTCCTCCGTCATTCCGACGCCGATGCCGCCATTCACCCCCGCAGGCATGGCTGTGCCCGGTACCCCTTGGCTGATCGTTCGAAAGAGATCTCCGTCCAAATTTCCGTGCTTCTTCTGCACCTTGGTCAAATCGGGCCCGCGCCCGCCGCCCCTCGCGTTCAACCCGTGGCAGAACGCGCAATTAATCCGAAACTGGTATTCTCCCAGCTTCGCCACTTTCGCATCCCCGGCAAAAGGATTCTTGTCATCCGCTCCGGCGCCTGCCGCCACCGCAAGCAGCCCCGCCAAGGCTACTGCAGCCACCACCAAAATGACCGCGCCCTTCCGGGAAATCGGATTCCGGCTCATCACGTATTTTTTCTTCTCTAACATAGGCTCACCGGCTTCCTTCCATGCCACAATTCCATGGCTCTGTCTCGCCGCGGCGGCATTCATCCCTGCCATGCCGGAACGCCGCGCATCTTAGCACATCACTCTTGCCCTTCCTCCGCACCGCTTAAGGCTTGTCCGGCTTGACCTCCGTTGCCGTTCCCAGCTTGATCGTCACGCCGAACCGCTTGTAATTCGCGTAGCGCACCGTCATCCGAATGTGCACGTCTTGCCCCGTGAAATGCAGCGTATCGTTCGAACGCGTATACGTCGGAAACCAAAAATGACCCTCAATGTTTTCCCGGAAAGTTTCAAACCGCGGGAATACATTCTCGCTTCCCTTCTTCTTGATGTCCGGCACCGCTTTCCCGTCCGTTTTGACGACCCCCAGGTCCTTGTCCTCCACCCAGATGCGTCCCTGAAAATACCGCTGGTTCTTTTCGAGCGTCTTCGGCGCAACATCGAAAACATACGTGCCCAGCTCATCCAGCTCCTGCTTGCCCACGTACGTGACGTTGTACTTAGGCAACTCCTGCGTCGTCAGCACGAACGGCTGCACATGCTCGAGGTCGTCCAGGTCTTGCTGCGAGAGCGAAATCCGCTGCAGTGTCGGCGCCGGCGCATCGGTTACCCTTTCGAACCGCTTGCCTCCCGGAGTGAAAAGAATTTCACTCGTCATGCGGTGTTCGCCGTCCGGCATCCCGTCGGAGTCAATCGTCTGGATCACAAATGTTTGTGTATAAGTGTAGTTGTCGCGTTCCTTCCGGAACCCTTCCTCGTGCGCAGCAAATTGTTGAATGATCTTCTCCACCGGAACTGGGGGCGGTGCCGTCGAGATTTCCGACGAGTTGCTCTCTCTTTGCGCCACCGGCGGCGCGACGTCTCTCCTCGGCGTGGCCGCGGGAGGCGCGACCGTGCCCGCGGGTGGCGGCGGCAGCGGCCCCTGCTGCTGCGCCGCAAGCGGCAGCGCAAGGATTCCTGTCGCAAACACTATCGCGGCCATTTTCGCCATCCCCGCGCGCATCAAAATTCGCTCACAATGAATGTCTTCCATTGCCTCTGTCTCCTCTTTCTCTTCGCTCCCCCATCAGAAGTCTAAGAGCACTCTGACCGAACCGGGGTTGCTTCTACGACACCGGCGCAATTTTGCTTCAGCGCGTTTCCGTGTTCCAATTATCCCGTAATTCCGTTGTAGATTCTCCATCTGTGCCTTCACAACGCGCGCCAACAAAAATGTTCGCTGACCGCACCAGCTGGAACCTCGACCCCAATCGCTTGAGCGAAGCTCTCGCCCGTCACCGTGCCGCAGGTAAGCCGCTGCTCGATCTGATCGCCTCGAATCCCACCACCTGCGGCTTTATCTACGATAGCGAAGCCATTCTTCGCGCCCTCGACAATCCCGCTGCTCTCCATTACGAACCAAATCCAAGAGGCCTCGAGTCTGCCCGCCGCGCCATTGTCTCCTACTACGCAGACCGCAACACTCACATCTCCGCCGGCGACATCCTTCTCACCACCAGCACCAGCGAAGCTTACTCCTTTGTTTTTCGCACTCTCTGTAACCCCGGCGATGAGCTTCTGGTTCCCGCCCCCAGTTATCCGCTCTTCGCCTTCCTCGCCGATATCCAGGACGTGAGACTTCTCCGCTACCCGCTCGTCTACGATCATGGCTGGCAAATCGATTTTCCCGCGCTCGAGCAATCCCTCACTCCTCGCACCCGTGGCGTGATCGTTGTTCATCCCAATAATCCCACCGGCCATTTCGCCAAGCCCGAAGAAGCCGCAAAGCTCAATGAAATCTGCTCCACTCGCCGCATCGCTCTCATTGCCGATGAAGTCTTCCTGGATTTTTCCCTCACCGAACAAAAACCGCCAAGTTTTGCCGCGAATCGTGGCGCGCTCACCTTCACCATGAGCGGTCTCTCCAAAATTTCCGGCCTCCCGCAAATGAAAGCCGCCTGGCTGGTCACCACGGGACCGGAGCCCTGGAAAACGCGAGCTCTCGCGCGCCTCGAAGTCATCGCCGATACCTATCTCTCGATGAATGCTCCGGTCCAGTTAGCCATCCCCGCATTTCTGAAGCAGCGCGATTCTTTCCAAGACCAATTAATGACCCGCGTTCGCAAAAATCTCGCCGGGCTGGATCGTCAGCTAGCCGCGCAAAAACCCTGCAGCCGCCTGCATCTCGAAGGCGGCTGGTACGCCATCTTGCGCGTTCCCGCAACGTGCTCCGACGAAGATCTCGCCATCCACCTTCTCAACACAAAAAATCTTTACGTCCATCCCGGCCACTTCTATGACTTTCCTTCCGATGGCTATCTTGTCGTCAGCCTGATCACCCCGGAACCCGATTTTGCCGAAGGTACTGCCCGTTTGCTGTCCGCTTTCTAATCCTCACGGGTTTTTCTTCCTGCAAGTACGCCATATCGAAAAATTGACATTTGCGTTGCTCCCGCTTCGCTTCCGTCTTGAACATCTAGCAACACCCTGCCGTCTTTCTGTTGCCTGTTCTACACGATTAATGCCTTAATACAGCTAGGCACCTCTCTCGAGGCTTGATGACTCCATTGGCATCCGAACCTCTCCAAACACCCCCGCCTGCGCGGGCCGAAGAGATCAAGAGCAGCATGCGCCGGATTGCCCGGCGCCAGTGGTGGCTGTGGTCCTCCGCCGTCCTCGTGACCCTTCTCCTGACCTTGGGAATCGCCTCGTTCGCATTCCCCGGACTCCTGACCCAGGCCGAAAATAACATTTCCAATGACCTCGACATCGCCATGCGCGGGCTCGTCGGGCTCGTTTTGATCTTCAACATCTATACCATCTATCAGCAATTGCAAATCCACCGCATTCAGGCCAACTTGAGCAAGCAAGTGGACGCCCTCGGCAGGATGGAAGAGCGCACCGACGAAGTTTACAAAATGGCGGTGCTCGACCCGCTCACCGGTCTTTACAACCGCAGGTCGGGCGAGCAGCGCCTCGCGGAAGAGATTTCTCGCTCGCATCGTCATGCCCGCCCACTCACCGTTCTGCTTCTCGACCTCAATGGCCTGAAAGCTATCAATGACACGTTTGGCCATCCTGCCGGCGATCAGATGATCAAGCAGTTCGCCGAGCTGCTGCAGAAAGCCATTCGCGGCTCCGACGTCGCTGTCCGCATGGGAGGCGACGAGTTTCTCGCCGTACTTCCGGAATGCAAACCCGCCGAGGTGCACCTCGTCCTGAACCGCTTGAAGGGAAAGAAAACCGATTTTGACGGGCACACGATTGACCTCGAGTTTTCCGCGGGGTGGACGGACTACATCCCGGGAGAAGCGCCCGAAGAGTTGTTGAAACGCGCAGACGCTGCCTTGTACACCAACAAACGCGCCGCGAAAGAAAATATCGAAGTGAACACTCGGGTCATTTGACCTCCGCGCGCGCAATTCCGCGCGTTCCGGCCCGCTTGTAGATCCCACTCGCCTTTTTCAGCAGCGCAGGAGATATTTGGCAGAGGAGAAGCACACCATGTCCGCTGACCGTCTCTACGTTTCGAGATTGCCGCTCGTCTTATTCACTCTGATTATTCTGCTCAACAGTCCTTCCTGCGCGCTAGACCAGCACCTGACCGCGAAGCAGGTGGCCGCGCGGATCCAGTCTCACGTAGGAATACCGTGGATGGTCGGCACGGTGGACACTTTCAAGGCCGGCAATCCCGATACGCAGGTCACCGGCATCGCCGTCACGATGATGGCCACGCTCGATGTCCTTCAACGCGGCGCCGCTTCCGGAAAAAATCTGATCATTACTCACGAACCGACCTTCTTCAATCATCTCGACGCGCCGGACTCTCTCCCACAAAAAGAAAACGACGCTGTGCTGGCGGCCAAACGCGCCTTCATCGCGCAGCATGGCCTGGTCATCTGGCGCTTTCATGATCACTGGCACATGCGCAAGCCCGACGGCATCGAAGCCGGCATGGTTCGTGCCCTGGGATGGGAAAAATTCCAGAATTCCCGTGACGAACATCTCTTCGTCCTGCCCGAAACCTCCCTGGAAAAACTCGCCGCGGACCTCAGCAAACGCCTCGCCACCGGCGTCATCCGCGTGGTTGGTGACCCCAGCATGAAATTCACAAAAGTCGCGCTCGCTCCCGGCGCCACGGGTTTCGCCAACGAAACCCACGCTCTCGAAAGCGACGACGTGGAAACTCTGGTTGTCGGCGAAACAGCCGAATGGGAGACCGTCGAGTACGTCGCTGACGCCGTCACCGAGGGCAAACGCAAAGCCTTGATCGTCCTTGGCCACATTTCTTCCGAGCAGGACGGAATGGAAGAATGCGCCCGCTGGTTGAAGACTTTTATCACCGAAACGCCCATCGAATTCATTCCCGCGCGCGATCCCTTCTGGTCTCCCAAGATCGCCCCCGACAAATAGGAATCGCGGCTCGCGCGGCCTTTTCCGCTGCCGCGGAAAAGTTTTCTTCCTACGTTAGATTCATGGGTGCGTCTTTCGGCGAATCGCATGTACAATGGCGCAGCCTGGAGCTTCGAAAACCAAATCTTCAGCCCACAGCACCGCCCGGAGACAAAACATGAAGACGCGCAAACTTTCGTTTATCGCCGGATTCCTTGCCGGAGCCGCGGTCGCCCTCGCGGCCGACGCGTGGGCACAAAGCCAGGCCCGGGTGGTCTGGCATTGGCCCGAGTCCATGGAAGCGGTCCACGCCGCCCCCAAAAATCACACCGTCCTCTTCGAAAACGATCACGTTCGCCTTCTAGAAGTGCATATCCAGCCCGGCGAGACGGAAAACATGCACGGCCACATCTGGCCCTCCGTTTTTGCCTATGACGCCGTGCAACCCAAGGGCACCAATCGCATTATTGACAACGATACACAGTCCCTCGGCCGCGAATTTGAAAACGCAGATTGGTACACGCCGCAGTGCAGGACGATGGGCGTACAAGCGCCGCACCAAGTCACCGACTTGGACGTCTTCCCGCAGCATTTTTACCGCATCGAATTCAAACAAATGGACGGCAAGTCGATCGAATCCCGGACCTCGTACTAATTCGAGTCCGGGCTCGCGTCCGAATCCCTCACCCCGGCTTTATCTACCGGTGGATCCAGTTCCACAGCACGCCGAGGATGTAACCCACCACGTAACCGATCGTCGCAGTGACGACGATGAGGATCACCGCGATCCAGGCGTGGAACGCTTCCACGACGTAAGGTGGCTTGATAAAGTGCAGCCAGAAAACGAAATTGAGGAGCCACTGTGCCCAACCCGCCGCGACCAGAAGCGCCCACAACAGATGCCATCCCCCGATCAAAGTTCCCAGCACCAGGCCCGTCTTGTTTGGCTTGACAGTTCCCATCGCTTTCTCCTTTCCCGCTCAACTTCACCATTATCGTCCTTAAAGGGTATGTGACCCCGCTCACTCCCGCTCGTGACGCGGAACACGCCCCCAGCCAACGCGCATCGTTCTACCGCAGGATCGCCCCCGCTTTGGTTTCGAGAGGTGTTCCATTTCGCACAGAATCTTAGACACCTCTTCTGGTTGAATCGACATGGGCTCTCAGAGCCCATGAAGTTTCACCCAGTGAATGCAAGGCTGTGTGGTGCCGTTCAGGATTGCCATGAGTGGGAAAAACTTTCGAGTCGTACGGGCGGGCGAACGGACCAACGTCGATGGGAAGTCAGTAAGCAACAAAGTACTGCTGGCAATGCCCGATAATGAATACCAGTTGATGCGTTCTGACTTGACGTACGTCGATCTGCCGGATGGCCTTAGCCTTCATGAGCCGACTCAAAACATCGAGTTCGTCTATTTCCCGAACCGCGGAATGGTTTCTCAGGTTGTAGTGACCAAAGACGGCCGAACCGTGGAAGTGGGTGTAGTGGGGAGCGAGGGCTACGTTGGGGCAGGATTGGCAGTGGGCTTGAGCAGAAGTTCAGTGCGTGAAATAGTCCAGATCGCCGGCGATGGCTTCCGAATGGTGGGAAATGCGCTAGAACGCATTCTGCGGTCAGCTCCGCAGTTGCAGATGATATTGAGCAGGCATTCGGGGCTTCAAGGGATGCAAGTCGCACAGACCGCGGCGTGCAATCGGCTCCACGATATACAGCAGCGTCTCGCGCGGTGGCTGCTGATGACTCAGGATAGGGTGGATTTGGGGGTACTTCCGATCACCCACGATTTCATTGCCACCATGATGGGTACTGACCGATCCACTGTGAGCTTGGCAGCGGCAGTACTGCAAAAAAAGGGAATCATAGAATACGTGCGAGGTGCAGTGAAGATTGTGAACCGCAGGAAACTCCAGAACTCCGCCTGTGAGTGTTACGCTGCCATTCAACAGTTCGAGGATGACCTCGGATTGAGATAGCAATTCTTGTCAGTGTTGGATACCCCACAGACAGCAATCCCTTTCTATCGCTAATGTACAGGCCTTGTGTATTCACTTCGGTTTTGATGTGTGTTCAAAAAGCGGTGACTTGGGCGGAACCTCGCTCTGGGCAATGAAAGGAGCGGCTATTGCCGTCGCAGTGCCGTCGAAGACCAATGCTAAACCGTCTTTCAACGAAGCATAACCCGCAGCAAGTCTCGAGGGGGGCCATGGAGGCGACGCGTCGCAAACTGACATGGATCGAAGAAAAGCATTTTTGGGGCTGGGGTTGCTCCGAATGCGCATGGCTGTTCAGACCATTAGGGCCGCTCGTTGGCCAATCAATTGACGACATGAAGGTGCACTACGAACAGCTACGCGACAAGGAGTTCGCGTCTCATAGCTGTGCCCAGCACCCGAGAGCCCCAAAAAATCCCGGTTAGCCAAATCTCTCGCGAGCTAGATGCTCCTTGAATCTCGTGTTCATGCAAAGCAACTACCCTTCGAAGCAGGACATGGTAGCGCCACAAACCCGGACGTCCGGTTGGGCTATGGATTTCGTGTTAGTGGCCCAAGGTCGGCCGGACAAACAACGAGAGCCCCATCTCACCAACAACTGGAACCGGTTCTGAAAAACGCGCCAGCGTTTACTAATACAGCCTTCACCTGGTCGCAAATGCAGATTACCGGACATTTGAAAATCACATGTCCGATTAGCGCGTTAACCAGGCATTGGGTCAATTAGTTGGCGGGAAACCCTGTTACCAACACTTGCCCGGCAGGATCGACAGTTTCCGATGGCTGGTGCGCATAGCGTCCAAAATTGAACAGTTTTGCGGCTGGTTTTGTCGCACCATATCCAAATGAGGAAGAGCGACCTGACGGCAAAACAGTTGTTCTCTGTCCCCTGTCCTACGTGCGGTGTCGCTCCTGGGGAGCCCTGTTTGCTGCATTCAGGTGCCCCGCGCTCAGAACCACACGTAGACCGGAAGCTTTCCGCGGCTGAGGCGATTGAGACGAAAAGAATTTCCCGTGGTCCTGGACGTCGATAAATCCCCTTCCGGCCAACAATCCGAGATAGGCGGTGGCAAGCCCTGTTACCAACAGCGATCTGGAGGTATGCCCTTTCCGATAAGGGCGAAAGTTGGTGCTTAATCGTGCAGGACGACGCTCAAGAGAGATGTGTTGATCTGAAGACCGCCATTATAATGAATGAAGCCCAGTTTCTTGAATTTATTCATGAAAAAATTGACTCGTGAGCGCGTTGTGCCGACCATCTCCGCAAGCATCTCTTGCGATACTTTGGGGAGTAATCCATGGGGCTGGTCTTCCTTACCGTAACGGGCAAGCAACAGAAGAGTGCGGGCGAGCCGCTTCTCGCTCGAGTTGAATAGCTGGTCGACCAAATCCTCCTCGATCCGGATGTTCCTGCCCAGCATATGAGAGATGAAGAGGTCAGAGAGCGCATGTTCAGTGCGGAGCACGCGCATCATCTCGTTTTTTTCAATGAATAGTATTGACGTGGGTACAATCGCCGTGGCCGTCCCCATGCAAACAGGCTGACCTGCCAGGCATCCCTCACCAAAAAAATCGCCCGGTCCCAGCATCGCCACGACCGCCTCTTTGCCGACTTCATTAACGACGGAGAGCTTCACGCCGCCTTCTTGGATGTATTTCACACCCTTGGTGGGATCACCTTGAGCGTAGATCTTCTCTGATCTGCGAAACTGTACAATTTTTCTCGCCACGCCGGCCGAATCGAGAAAAGATTGGACATCAAATGCGTCTTTCCTCTTGGAAGTACTATTGGATTTTTTGTTGCCGGGACTCATAGCTCCGTTCATAACGCCACTCCTCAAAACAAAATTTAGCAGAACCATGCAGATCAAGACAACACTTTTTGCGTAGCGGCAATGTCCTAGTTGAGTGTCGCTACTTTTTTGAAAGCTCGCCCTTGAAATGGCTTTCAACATCTTCGCGACTAAGCGGGTTTCTCGCTTTGGTCAATACGATCGAATAGACGACCTCACTCCCGGCAAGCTGCGCAGTGATAAACGCCCCGCCTTCCGGCAGTTCTTGGTAGATGAATTTCACATTCCTGCCGTCTTCAACTGTTTTGATCCACTCTTCGTCTCGCATGTTCGTAGCTTCTACCTACAATGTCCTTAATGACCGCTGCGACCTATGCAGTCTTTGGCCTCGTGGCTCTTGGGTGCTCGGCACAAACATGGGCAGCAAACTCCTTGTCACGCTGGGCCTCGTACCTCTGCTTCATTTCCTGCAGCGATTCGCCAACGAGCGCACCGGCAGGATTAAACACCCAGTTACACTGGGAGCAACCGAAGCCTTGAAGGTTCTGGTATTCAACCCAAACCAGCTCCCGCGGCATAGTCGCAGTATAAGCCTATCCATGTGCAAAATGGAACAAGGTCCAGAGGCTGCCACCTGCTAAAAAGCGGGCGAAGGTGCCCCATGCCCTAAGAAATGAACGCTGCAAATGTTCAAGATTGGACACAAGGTCTGAAGCCCTGCCCAACGAAAAGGGCTACAGCCGCGACCCGTCCCGCAAAGGCTCACGCAATGTTGCCAGCGGAAGAAGGCAGCACAGTGAACTACAAACTGAACTGCCCCGCGTCGCATAAGCCATATGCTGAGGCTTTCTTAGAGACTGACCCTTGGAAATTGTTGACAATTTTTGTAACAACAGAAATAGCGGTCTTCGAGCGCCTTTGGGAATTAGCTGCAGACCAAGATGCAGCGGGCCAGTTTTGCTCCCAAGTTGCGTCCAGGTGTTCAGCTTAGTCGAGAAGCACGCAGATGGGAGAACATCGAGTCTTGTAAGACCCCGGTCAGCGAAGAACTGTGAACTCTTAATCCCTTCCCATACTCGATGTATCCTCGCCTCTTGAACTTATTCATGAAATAACAGACGCGGCTCCGGGTTGAGCGAATCAATCCCCCGAGTGTTTTATGACTGATCTTCGGGATGACCGTGGTTGGCTTGCGTATCTTGTCGTAGCGGGCGATTAGCAATAGTGCGCGAGCCAAGCGTTCCTCACAGGAGCTTAAGTGTTGGTCGATTAGGTCTTCTTCAATCCGGACGTTCCGTGCAAGCAGGCAGGCGATGAAATGGTCTGAGAATTCATGGCCATTGTGGAGAGCGCGCATCATCTCCTTCTGTTCGATGACCAGGATCGCACATCGTGTAAGTGCGGTAGCGGTCGCCGTGCGGAGCGCTTGACCCGTCATGCAGCCCGCACCCAAGTAGTCTCCACGATGCAGAATCCCGAGAACCGTTTCCTTACCCCGCTTCGACTTCACCGTGAGTTTCACTTGCCCTTTCTCGATGTAGAACACTTCCTTGCCGGTGTCGCCCTGTGAACAGATGGCCTGCCCCTCACGAAATAAAGCGATAATGCTTTTCGCGCCCATTCTTGTTAGAAAAAATGCTGGGCGAAAAGACCTCTGGCGTCGACGAGTCATTGCCGTCTCAAAGACCCAGCTTTTGATCTTGGTGGAGTGCCGTTTTCAAGGACAAATGAATAGCACACTTGGTCTGGGAATTTATGTGCGGTTGTGGACAGTTTGTATAGTACTCGCATATTACCACCAGTACCCGGCCCAGGCTGTGGCTGGCTAAATCCTGGTTAGTCGCGTTACCGGACATCTGCCGCCTGGTTTCCGATTAACGCGTTTCCGACGCTACACCCTCTTGAGCACCACCAATGTGAAATCGTCGGCGAGCAGGGTCGTTTTCCGAAAGTCGCTGATCGACGCATAAATCGTCTCGATTAGTTCACTAGGATTCTGTTGCAGGTGAGAACTCACGATCCTTGCCAGTCGCTGTGCAGAATATTCTTCTTCTTCTGGATTCTCGGCTTCAACAACTCCGTCGGTGTACATGACGAGGATGTCTGCGATATGGAGATCGACTCTCCCCGTCTCGTAGTCCGCACCAGGAAGCAGTCCCAGTACGGGACCTCCTTTGTCTAGCGCGATAAGGCTGGGTCAACCGTCGCGCTCCGAGCACCGCCTAGTTGCTTCACCCTATCGCGATTCGCTTGGATTCCAGCCGTTGTCTTCCGATCACCTGGTCAGGGCGAGTATCATATGGAGTAGGTAGCGCGCTAGCTTCGACGTAATTTAAGGGGCACCGAGAGCTCCTGGTTTCAGTTGCCAGGAAAATTCAGAGTGCTCAGTTGCTTGCGGGCCGGGTGTGTGAACGGCGATCCTGAATGGGCCGGAGTTTCGTGCATGAAAAAGGCGTTGTCTGACCACGCTGCGAGAAATCCTACGCAATACAACATTGCAGCGATTGCTAAGCTGGAGGAGGAAGCTTTAACTCGCCGGACAGCTACCGAGCGCGCCAGCGATGCGATCGTAAGATTCATCGGCAGTATGACGTTCCTTTTGCTGCACGTCATTCTGGTTACCGTCTGGAGTACGGTGAATCTCAACTTAATCCCGCGCGTAAAAGCCTTCGATCCCTTCCCCTTCGGCATTCTGGCGCTCTTGGTCGCCTCGGAGAGCGTTTTCCTGACCATCTTCGTGCTGATCAGTCAAAATCGCATGGCTCGCCAGGCGGAAAGGCGCTCTCATCTCGATCTTCAAGTCGGTATGCTTGCCGAGCAGGAGCTAACCATGATGCTCCAAATGGTGCAAAAGCTCTGTCAACACGCCGGTGTCGACGTGAAATCTGCAACGCAGCAAGTCCAAGGGTTCAGCGAGACGACCGACGTACATAAGCTGGCGAGTGAGCTTGAAGAGAAGCTCCCTGAGAAGTAGCCGGGTAGCTTACTGAATTCTTTTTTTCCTCTTCGCGGCACCTCCCTCCCCCGTCATTTCGAACGAATGTGAGACCTCTGCGCCATCGCTCACGTTTTTTGTGAGCGATGAATTCTCTCTTCGCTTGCTTCTCTCCTCCCATGCTTCTCTCATCGCCCTCATCGCCCCCTACGCCCGTCGTGTGCGTTTTGCGCATCCCGGCTGATTCTGCCTGGCCTGCCCCGAGCCTCTCGGGGACTAGGCCCGCCCTTCTCGCCCATCCGGAGGAGAAAGTGTAACGGATGTCCTGATACACGGTGTAACGCATGTCATGATACTCAACAGCTTAAACTCCGACATAACGGCTTTCTTTGTCGTGCGGCTTCAGCCGCACAGGAATTGGCATTGCCGCTGCCACACAGGCCCCCCCACGAAGATTCGTTCGGTCAAGCACTCGCCAGTCAGATTTCAGAGTGGTGAGTGCTTGGCTGAATGGATCTGAGAAGCTTTACCCGCCGATTTGCGCCGCAACTTCTTTCTAATCTTTAACTTCCAACCTCTAACCGCTGCCTTTCCGCGTTCGAACGGATACTACATAATAATAGTACTTGACAGGATAGTATTTCCATGCTATCTTGGGTCGTGATACTTCATCCTGAGCCTCGAAGGGTCAGCACTCACCACCGGCAAGCTCTCGGTTCTCATTGGAATCCTTCTCTGCATCCACGCCTCTTTGCTGCTCCATTCTCTCGTAAATCTTTTCTTTCCAACCTCTTCCGCACACTTGCGTCACACTTGAAAGCAAGTGTTTCCCCCAACTCTTTTGAAATCAATCGCTTCCGCACACTTTGCAAAATACCCGGGATAGGGTACCCCCTTCCCTCAATTTTATTTCCCACTCCTTTGCCCCGAGTGCGCTCTAGGAACGCACGAATTGCGCACTTTTTCGCAACAAGTCCTTTCCTTGCCACACTTGCATTTTTAGTGGGGGGAGGGGGGTATCCCCCTCCATCCAAGAATCGAGGACCAAAATGAAACTCGAACCCGCTAGTCCCGTCCCCGACCAGGAATTCTCTCGCCCCCAATTCCTCCAGGGCGCCGCTACCCCGGAAATGTCCACGCTGCGCTACACTAATTCCATGCCCTCGACCGCGACGATCATCGATCTCCACTGGACTGGCAGGCCGCGCTCCATCGCGGCGGTGCTCCTCGAATCGGACGGTCATCGAGCGATTCTCGATCCCGGCCCCTCCTCCACGCTCGTCACGCTCCGCGAACAGCTCCGCGCGCGCGCGTTTTCGGTGCAGGATCTGGACGCCATCCTCTTGACGCACATTCATCTGGACCATGCGGGCGCAACCGGTTCGCTGGTGCGCGAAAATCCGCGCCTGGCCGTCTACGTCCACGAACGCGGCGCGAAACACATGATCGATCCATCCAAACTGCTCAGCAGCGCTTTGCGTCTTTACGCCGGCGCGTTGGGACGTCTCTACGGAGAGTTTCTTCCCGTGCCGCGGGAGAATCTGCGCGTTCTGCAGGGCGGCGAAACACTGGCGCTCGGCAGCCGCAAATGGGAAGTCTTCTACACGCCGGGACACGCTTCGCATCACGTTTCTTATTTCGATCCCTCGGAAGGCACCGCCTACGTCGGCGACACGGCGGGGCTGTGCATCCAAGGAAATTCGTATCTTCTTCCTGCAACGCCGCCGCCGGATATCGATCTCGAAATCTGGAACGCTTCGCTCGATGCCATCGCCCAGCGGCGCCCCGCGCGGCTTTTCCTGACGCACTTCGGCGTTTCCAATGATCCTGCTCAACACATCGAGCGCTACCGGGAATGTCTGCGGAAATGGGGCGCGCTCGTCCAGGAGCTTCTCGCCAAGGGCGGTGACGATGCCGAAGCCTCGCGAGCATTCGTGTACACGATTGGAAAAGAAATGTCGAAGGAACTCCCAAGCGCCGAAGCCGACCTCTATTTGTTCAATGCGGGATTGGGGTTGTCATGGCTGGGACTGGCGCGCTATTACCGCAAACGCGCCGTTGCGCAAGCATAGAAGAGAAAAAGTTTTTGCGCCTTTGCAAGAAATGTGAGGAGGAGAAGAAGAGCAAATAAAATTTCGCTACGCAGTAGTGCCGGTGGAGGAAGTTTCCGGAGTTTCCGCTGCGGGCTCCGGAGCTGGAGCGGCCAAAGCTTCTAGGCGCGCGGCGAGCACTTCGCCGAGAAGATCCACAAGGAGCTTGGCCTTGCCGCCGTCGGGATCTTTTTCTGGGTTGAATTCGACCACGTCGATCGCCAGGAGATTTTTCGAGGCGGCGAACACGCGCAGAGAGTCGCGCACCTCGTTCAATCGCAAGCCGCCCGGACCCGGCACGGGGACAGCGCCAAAATCTTCCTCGGCGATGACGTCGGTATCGAAGTGCAGCACAAATTCGCGCGCGGCCGCGTGCAAATGTTCGAGAGCCTCTTTCGCCGCCTTCTCCGCGCCGACGGCCTGGATATCGACAGCCAAGACGCGGCGCATCGGTGACTTGTTCAGAAATTCCTGTTCGGGCGGATCGAGGCGCTCGATGCCAAAAAGCGTGATGTCGGGTTCGCGAACCAGCGGCGGCTCGCCCCAGAACCTGACCAGCTCGGCCGCACCGCGTCCGGTAAAGTGCGCGACCACCATGCCGTCGAGGCGTCCGGAAGGAGTCGTCGCGGGCGTATTCAAATCGGCATCGCGATCGAGCCACAAAAGATTGATGTGTTTGTAGTAGCGCCGCGCCCCGGCCACCACTCCCATCGCCTGAATGCATTCTCCGCCGAGCATGAGGAGCAGCGCGCCGGATTTTACAGCTTGCTCGACGTGAAGGCGCAGCTCGTTCAATCCGGCAACGACTGCGGCTGCATTCCTCGCGCGGGGATGTTCGTCGTCCTGCGCGAAAAGGCGCGGCGCGCAGTCACCGTAATCAACTACTTCGTATCCAATAGTCTGGAGTTTTTCAATAAGCCCGGCGGCGCGGAGCGCCGCAGGGGCTTTCTCGAGTCCGGGCTCGAAAGCAGCCGCGCTCGAAGGTGCACCAATCAGAGCAATCTTCTTCGGTTGACGGACAATTTTGACCGCCAAAGTTCTGCTCCTTGTGATGTATTTCCGCGACCAAAGCGCGGGACCGACTCTCTCAATTGGGCAGGACCGATGTTACTGCCCCTGGCGGACGCCCGCAGTCCGTTTTTGTTATCGCCGCGGCGCCGGCGCAATCGTCGCCAGCTCGGCCGGCAGCGTAAACCGCACATCCTCGCGGATCAAATCCAAATCACGCTGATCCGTAAAGCCGCACTCCGCCAATCGCTGGCTTACCTGCTCGACGAGCACTTCGGGAGCGGAAGCTCCGGCGGTCAATCCCACGCGCTGCACACCTTCGAGCCATTTCACGTCAATGTCCGACGCGGCATCGATCAACTGGGCCTGCACGCCACTGCGCTTGGCCACTTCGACCAAACGGTTGGAGTTCGAACTGTTGGGCGAGCCCACAACCAAAATCAAGTCCACGTCTTTGGCAACCTGCTCGACGGCTTCCTGACGGTTCTGCGTGGCGTAGCAAATATCGTCGGAGGCAGGACCTTTGATTTTCGGGAATTTCTGCCGCAGCCGGGTGACGATTTCCTGCGTGTCGTAAAGGCTCAGCGTGGTCTGCGTTAGGAACGCGAGCTTTTCCGGGTCATCCACTTCGAGCGCGTCAACGGCGGCCACGGAATCGACGACGATCGTTCGGTCCGGTGCTTCGCCGGAAGTGCCGACGATTTCCTGATGGTCTTTGTGTCCGATGAGGATGATGGTGCGCTGCTCGCGCGCAAATTTCAGCGCTTCGAGATGAACTTTTGTGACCAGAGGACAAGTGGCATCAATGACTTTCAAGGAGCGCGATTTGGCTTCGTCCCGCACGGTGGGAGGTACGCCGTGCGCGCTGAAAACCAAAACCGCGCCGTGCGGGACGTCTTCGATGGATTCGACGAAGATGGCGCCGCGGCGACGCAGCTGCTCGACTACGTAAGTGTTGTGAACGATCTCATGGTGCACGTAGACCGGAGCACCGTAAGCCTCGAGCGCAAGTTCCACGATGTCCACGGCGCGGACCACGCCCGCGCAGAAGCCTCGCGGCCTTACCCTCAGCAGAACTTTGGCATCGGTGTGCGTTTGCATCGCCATCCTAAAGTTATAGATTTACAACACTCTATCATACCTTACGGGCCGCCCGGCTCGCATCCGGTTTCGATTGTGGCTAGTGGCATTTTTTGAGTAGGCAGAGACGGGCCGCTGTTTACCACCACCCCGTTTCTGGATCGTAGCCTTACTACGTTGTGCCATCTTAAGAGCGGACCATATCCGTTCGTGACGGCCGTCACTTGGTCGCGTGACCCATCTCACAGAGTTCCGCAAACAGAACGGAGACACTTTCTGAGGTGAAGGATGCCCGTGTGGTAGAATAAGAATTGGTGCGACGATTACTCATTTTCGCGTTGGCGTTGACCCTTGTAGGGCTGGGGCCAGTGCCGCTTTCGGCCTGCGCGCTCTTCTCTTCGAAACTGGCTGAATGCGCGACGCCAAAAGCTCAGTCCCAATGCGACCAGATGAAGATGGACGAGAGCAGCACTCAGCTCGTCGTAGCATCGGGCACGTCCTGCTGCTCTAGCTTTAAGGAACCAATCCCACAATTACAATACAAGGCGGCTGATCTTTCTCTCGCGAGAATCATCGCGGTTCTCGACCTAACGGGTGTCACTCCCCGCGTTCAGCGGTTGGCGCCGGTCCTCATCGGACAGAACCTCTCACCTCCCTCGCTTCAATCCCTTCTCTGCACATTCCTAATCTAAGACTGTCCTAATCGCCCCTCGTAGTGCGCGGGTGGGTCTTTTGTTGTGCGCAGGATTGGCAAAGCTCTTGGCGGAAGCCTCTGAGCGCAGCACAGGCATTGGCCCCGGGCCGTGAAAGGACAGCTTATGAAGTTCAGTTCCGCAGTGGTTTTTGCAATTCTTCTATTTCTGTCGGCCGCCACGCTAACGCGGGCACAGGAGGCACCTCCGCCTAGTCAGCCCGTGAAGCTTGCTGATCTTCTCGCCGAGGCCGAACGAAGCAATCCGCAGATTCAGTCTGCACGGCATGGCTGGGATTCGGCGAAGCAGGTTCCGACCCAGGTCTCGACGTTGCCCGATCCGCAATTCGTTCTGCAACAGGTGAATGTCGGCAGTCCAAGACCATTCGCCGGCTATACCAATAGCGATTTTGCTTACGTGGGCCTCGGGGTTTCGCAGGATCTTCCGTATCCAGGGAAACTCCGCCTGCGCGGCGAAATGGCCAAGAAAGATGCCGATGTGACACAACAGAAATATGAATCAGTCCGCAGGGCAATTCTGGCAGCGGTGAAGATGGCCTACTTCAAGCTCGGTTATCTCGCCAAGCGGCAAACGATTCTGGTGGGAGACGGACAATTACTTCAACAAGTGGAACAATCTGCCGAAGCCCGGTATCGAAACGGAATGGGAAACCAGCAGGAGGTCCTGCAGGCGCAACTTGAACGCACCAAGCTGCTGAGAGAAATCACGACGAACCAGCTGGAAGCCGGGAAGGTTCAAGCGGAAATCAAGCAGCTTCTCAACCGTCCGCAATCATCGCCTGACATCGAGACCACCGAACTCTCGGAAACCGCCGCTGCCTATACCTATGACCAATTGCTGGCCGCAGCGAATATGAACAATCCCGAAATCGCTGGTGCACAAAAAATGATCGAGAAGCAAGCATTGCAGGTGGACCTTGCCAAGAAGGACTTCTACCCAGACTTCAACCTTCAATACATGTGGCAGCGGACCGACCCCGAGCAGTTCCGCGCCTACTACGTGGTGACGCTCGGCGTCCGTATTCCGATCTACCGTGGGCGGCGCCAGCGGCCCGAATTAGCTCAGGCCGAAGCGGATCAAAGTCGCGCTAAAAGCGAGCACGAAGCACAGACCCAACAAGTCACCTTCCAGCTTCGACAGCAGTTCTTGGGAGCCGAAAAATCGGAAGAGCTGCTCAAGATTTACCGCGAAGGATTAATTCCTCAGGCCCGCGCGGAACTGCAGGCCGGGATGGCTGCGTATCAATCGAATCGCCAAGATTTTCAGGCCTTGCTCGCATCCTTTCTCGACGTACTCAAGCTCGACGAGGAGTACTGGCAGACGCTATCGGAACACGAGATGGCATTGGCTGAAATCGAAGCAGTAACGGGATTGTCGCTGCGCTGAGAGACGCAGCCAGGGAGCAACATTATGAGGAATTATCGAAAAGCATTCTTCCTCGGGCTGGTCGCAAACGTTGTGTTCATCGGCGTGCTGGCCGGAATCTGGTGGAGTGCCCGAAGGTCTGCCGCAAGGCAACGCGCGGCCACTCCCGTGTCGAATCCTGCGACACAACCGGTTCAGAGCAGTTCTTCCGCCTCGGCACCACCACCGACAGAGACTCCGCTTGCGCCCGTCCAACTCTCCGCCGAACGATTGCAATCCATTGGCGTCAAGTTTGGAATAGTCGAGCGGAAACCAGTGCAGGATGAAATCCGGGCAACGGGAACTGTGGCCATTGACGAAGCACGGCTTTCCTACGTTCAGACGCGAATCTCCGGCCACATCGAGAAGGTCTTCGCGGATGCAACCTATCAGTACGTGCGCAAAGGCCAGCGGCTCTTCACGATTCACAGCCCGGAACTCGTCGTAGCCGAGCACGAATACCTGCTCGCGAAACAGAACGCACAAAATCTTTCACAAAGCACTGTTTCAGGCGTCGCCGCAGGTGTTGCATCTTTACTCGAATCCTCGAGAGCGCGATTGGAGCAATGGAACGTCCCGAAAAGCGAGATTGCGCGGCTCGAGTCTACAGGTCAGGTCGCCCATGCCCTGGAGATCGACTCGCCCGTATCCGGTTACATCACAGAGCGAAACGCTCTCCCCAACTTGATGGTCCAGCCGGAAACACGGCTCTACACTATCGCGGACCTATCCACCGTTTGGGTGCTCGCTCAGATCTTCCAGAACGACCTGGGGCGCATAAAAGTCGGCGCTCCAACTTCGCTCACGGTGGATTCCTACCCTGGCCGCGCATTTCGAGGAAAGGTTGATTTCATCTACCCGGATGTGGACATGACAACGCGCACGGCGCGGGTACGCCTCGTCTTTTCAAATCCCAATCTCACCCTCTCGCCGGGAATGTTCGTCAACGTGACGCTGCAAGTGCCGCTCGGGAATCAACTCGTCATTCCCCTGAGCGGAGTTCTCCAGTCAGGGACGCGCCAGATTGTATTTGTGGACCGGGGCGCGGGCTATCTGGAGCCTCGTGAAGTGCAACTGGGACCTCAAGCAGGCGACCAGTACATCGTTCTGAAAGGACTGAAGGCCGGTGAGCGCATCGTCACCTCCGCCAACTTCCTGATCGACTCGGAAAGCCAGCTCCAAGCCGCCATCGGTTCCTTCATCCCTCCACCGCCGGGATCAGACGCGGCAGCGGCAATGAACGCCCCGACAGCCCAATCAGCAGATCATGTTGAATTCTCAACTGAGCCCTCGACACCACGTAAGGGAACAAACCTGTATCGCGTGAAACTCGCGGCCGCGGATGGTTCCCCCATCACGGGCGCGCAAGTCAGCGTGCGCAGTTACTTGCCGGCCATGCCGCAAATGGGCATGGCCGCAATGAATGTCGTTACGCTCCTGAGTGAGAAGGGTGGCGGCATTTACGAAGGACAAGTGAATCTCGATAGTGGTGGCACGTGGCAACTCACTGTCACTGCGCTAAAGAGCGGAGCCGTCCTCGCGACCAAGCAACTGAGTCTCAACGCCGAGGGGGGGCAGTAGCCATGATCTCCCGCGTGATTGATTGGTGCGCGAGCAACCGGTTCCTCGTTTTCACTGGGACTTTGCTGTTGGTTCTGGCTGGCATCTGGTCGCTCAAGAATATTCCGCTTGATGCACTGCCGGACATTTCCGATGTCCAGGTGATTGTGCACGTCCCTTGGGCAGGTGAACCGCCCGATATCATCGAAGACCAGGTCACCTATCCGATCGTAACCACCTTACTCGCCGCCCCCCATGTGAAGGCCGTCCGCGCGCAAACAATGTTTGGAGACGCCTACATCTTCGTAGTTTTCGAAGACGGTACCGACCTCTATTGGGCTCGTTCACGCGTTCTT
>Ga0209118_1000124_pt1 | contig 54932 bp, 51 predicted proteins | sample BlaSpr_A8_Ref_M1_FD_187988 | JGI IMG/M metagenome (GOLD analysis project Ga0209118, IMG submission 187988) | Forest soil microbial communities from Thunder Bay, Ontario, Canada - Black Spruce, Ontario site 2_A8_Ref_M1 (SPAdes) (version 2) | ecosystem: Environmental > Terrestrial > Soil > Boreal... | reverse complement strand
GTACAGCAGGACTACCAGCACGATGCCGGTGAAGATCATGTACATGCGATCTTGCTCGGCGGCGAATCCCCAGATGGAGAATGCGACGCGGACGACTGGGGTGGCGATGAGCAACAGCAGTCCGAACTGGATGATGCCTCGGGCGTGCAATCCGTAGGCGTCGCGGACGATTCCGCTTAGGCTTTTGAGATCGGAAGGTTCGCCACGGAAAACCCGGTAATCCGCGGGAGAGCGACCGTGCCGGGCCAAATAAATTACGCCGCCAACCAATACCACGAAAGCCGAAAGAGACACGCCGGCGCGAAGCAGGTTGCCGACAGTTTCCTCGATGGTTCGATCCGTCCAATTGCGCGTTGTCGCCATGTCAGATTCCTCCGGTCAGGCCTTTGTAAAGCATCTGCAGCCCGAGCACGGCAATCACGATGCTGAACACGAGTCGCAACATTTTCGTTTCTGCCTTCATCAATATGCGCGCTCCCAATAGCGAGCCAGCAAGGACTCCCAGCATTACGGGCATGGCGAGGCCGGGATCGACGTAGCCGCGGTTGAGATATACGCCTGCGCTGGCTGCGGCAGTGACGCCAATCATGAAGTTGCTGGTTGTGGTGGAGACTTTGAAAGGGATTTTCATTGCCTGGTCCATGGCTAGGACCTTCACCGCTCCAGAACCGATGCCGAGCAGTCCGGAGAGCGCGCCCGCTCCGAACATGAGGCTGAAACCTTGCGGTACCCGTTGGACGTTGTAATGCCGTATTCCTCCCTCTTCGGAAGGGAAGCTTCCGTTCATCCGAAGGCGGGTCGCCAGGGGATCGGGCGGAGAATTGCGATCGGCTCGGGTTCGGGGCCTTCTGGAAAGGTACGCCGAATAGAGCAGCATTATGCCGAAGATGGTGGCGAGAGCTTTGGTGGAAATGAAAGCTGCCAGAAACGCTCCCGCTAAAGCGCCCAACGTGGTCGCGATTTCAAGGAACATTCCGATGCGGATATTCGAGAATCCCTCCTTCACGTACGCAGCGGCGGCGCCGGACGAAGTCGCGATCACGGAAACCAGCGAAGCTCCGATGGCGTAGCGGATGTCGACTTTGAAAAAGAGGGTAAGCAGGGGGACGAGAACGACTCCGCCGCCAAGCCCGGTGAGTGATCCCAGGAGACCAGCCACAAACGAGCCTGCCGCGACCAGGATCGTAAACTCGAGAATATTCATCACACCCCCGAAGAAAGAGTTTGCCACATTTAAGGGCTGAGGAGTGTGTCGCGAGAGTTTCGGCAGGTTGGCTTAAGGATTCTGTTCGAGGGGTAACGGCAGCGTCACTTGCAGAATCGACGCGAGATATGCCCCTGAACGCGGGCGGCCGAGTGACTGCGGAAAAAGTCGATTCTGTCACCTCGGCGGCTGAAGCCTTCACTTATTCGAGAGCATTTACCGCAGCGCTGAAAGCGCTGCGCCACCCAAAGCCAGAGTTTTTCGGCAGTCTGCTGCCGCTTCCTCTGTCGGTGGGTTCAACTGCGACCTGTTCGGCAGTGAGCTGCCAATTCATCCAAGATTTATCAAATATTCATCAAATTTTAACAAACGCTCGATAGCATCGACGGTCCCACAAAACCTGCACAAGAGTACGAGGAAGATCGCACCAATATTTTTGTCGGTTGTCCATTTTTGAATCATTCGGGAGGAGAAATGAAGCACGCAATGGCTTTGGCGTTGGCGTTTGCGCTGGTAGTTGGCGCATTCGCGGCGCCAGTACCGCAAGATACGACTGCAAGCAGCAGCAAGACCACCAGGAAGAAGGCGGTCGCCAGAACGTCTGCGCCCAGCGTTTCGACCCGGCTCAGTGAAATGAAGCAGGCGATCGATGCGCAACAGCAGCAGATTCAACAACTGATGCATCAAGTACAGAGTCGTGATGCGGCAATCCAGCAGTTGCAGCAACAGGTGGGTCAGGTCCAAAGTGCTGCGAGCCAGGCTGAACAGAAAGCCGATACCGCTGCTTCGCAAAGCACTCAGCAGCAACAGGACGTCACGGCGGTGCGCAACGACGTGACTGATCTAAAACTGAACGCCACCAATGCAGCCCTCTCCTTGCAAGAGACGCAGAAGAACATCCAATCGAGCTTGGAAAGCCCGCTTGCGATTCATTACAAGGGGATCACGATAACTCCGGGCGGCTTCCTGGCGGCGGAAACCGTGTGGCGCCAGCATGGACTCGGTGCGGACGTCAATACGCCTTTCAACTCGATTACGTTCCCTGGCGCTTCGCAGAGTCAGATGTCGGAATTCTTTGGGTCCGGCCGCCAGTCGCGTATCGCGATGCTGGCGGAAGGCAACCTGAACAGCGCCAAACTGAGTGGCTACTATGAGGCGGATTTCCTGTCGGCTGGGGTTACCTCGAACAGCAACCAGAGCAACAGCTATACGCTTCGTGCGAGACAGATATTTGGTCAGGCTGCGCTGAATAGCGGCTGGAGCTTCACCGGCGGTCAAATGTGGAGCCTGGTCACGGAGACCAAGAAAGGCGTTGACAACCGCAGCGAAGCGTTGCCGATGACCATCGACCCGCAATATACCGCTGGCTTTAGCTGGGCCCGGCAGTTCGGTTTCCGGGTAGCCAAGAACCTTGGCAACAAGGCGTGGCTGGCTTTCGCGGTAGAGAATCCGCAGACAACTCTCGGGGGCCACGGCAGCACCACCAACTTCCTGCTTGGGGAGCAAGGCGCGGGCGGCGGTCTTTACAATGCAACGGCCAACTACTCTTTCAATGCCACTCCTGATTTCATCTTCAAGGCTGCCTTCGAGCCGAGCTGGGGACACTATGAGATATTCGGTCTGGTCACCGACTTCCGCGACCGGATCTTCCCGCTGGGTGCGGCAACCAAGCCTTCAGCAACGGGCGCCTTTAACAACTCAGAACTCGCCGGCGGTATCGGCGCCAACGTGCGCGGTACTATCGCCAAGCACTTCGATGTTGGCCTGCACTTTTTTGGTGGTAACGGCATCGGACGGTATGGAACCGTCGGGCTTACGGATGCGATCGCCCGTCCCGATGGCGTGCTGGTTCCCCTCAGAAACTATCAGGCGCTGGGCACTCTGGAATGGCACACCACGAGGTTGGATGTCTACGCCAATGTTGGCGGTGAGTATGAAGCGCGGGATTGGTTCCTCAACTCCTCCAAGAAAGCTGTTGGATACGGGTCGCCGATGTTCGATAACTCAGGCTGCTACACAGAGACGCCCCCGGCAGCCACTACTACAAGCGTTGCCACCTCCACTGGCGGTACCGCGACAATTCCTGTTCCCGGTGCTGTGGGTACGCCCTTGAGCAATGGGTTCAATCCCGGCGGGCTGTCCAAGTGCAATGGAGACACGCGCAACCTCATTGAAGGCACCATCGGGTTCTGGTATCGCTTTTACAACGGCCCGAAGGGCAGGCTGCAATGGGGACCACAGTATTCCTATATATCCCGCAATACCTGGCGTGGAACTGGGAGTGATCCCTCAGCGACGGAAAACATGTTTCTCACGTCGTTCCGCTACTATTTGCCCTAAGCCGAAACCGCTCGCCTTCGTGGGGCTGGTGCCACGCGGAGGAAATGTTTTCGGTGCTTTGAAGGCTAGGCCACAGGCAGGGTGAAGTAGAACACCGATCCATGTCCGGGCTGGCTGGTAACGCCGATCTTGCCGCCGTGGGCTTCGACGATTGCCTTGGCAATCGCCAAGCCCATGCCTGTGCCCTGGACCTGCAGGCGCTGATCTCGACCGCGATAGAATTTTTCGAATATCAAAGACTGTTCAAAATCGTCGATTCCAGGTCCCCGGTCGGCGACGCTTGCCATCACCATCCGGTTCCCGACTTCTCCTGTGATTTGAATCGGAGATTCGGGTGCAGAGTACTTAGCTGCGTTTTCCAGCAACTGGGTTACGACTTCCGTGATGCGGCCCTCATCCATTCGGACCAGCGGCAAGTCGCTGGGCAGCCGGACATCCACGGGATGCTGCCCCAATGCTGGTCTCGCTTTTTCGAGTGAGTGCTCGACGGCTTCCTGAATTGCGTGCGCCCCCAGGTGGAGTTCGAACTGGTTGGCGTCGAGTTGCGCCATCTCGGCAGCTTCGCCTACGAGGCGATTCAAGCGGTCACTCTCCTCATTGATCACGGTGAGGAGTTCGAGGCGTTGAGCTTCATCCAGCCCAGGATTGGAGAGCAGCGAAGTGGCTGAGGCCTTGATGGCGGTCAGCGGCGTACGAAATTCGTGGGTGACCGAATCGAGCAAGGCGGAACGCAGTTGTTCGCTTTCGCGCGCGGCCTCGGCTCGTCCGAGTTTTTCGATTGCCCCGGCGCGCTCAATCGCGATTGCAATCAGGCTGCTCACTGCCTCCAGGGTTTCACGGGAAAGCAGCGCTCCGGAAACGCCCATACTGCCTACGACCCGGACACCCATCCGGAGAGGCATGAACACAGCACGTTTCTCAGGGTCGGTCATTGCTTCGCCACGCATTGCTTCGCCACGCATGGGTTCGCCGCGCATGCAGACCAACTGGAGATCATGAAGCTCCAAGTCGTGGAGGGCGGAGCTCGAACGATAGACATCGGGGCGGTTGGGCAACGCGATGGCTGCGGCTTTGACCCCGAGGCTCTCCACGATGTACCGCGGGATCGCATTTAGGAGTTCGATCACGTTATCGCTGGAAAGGAGTTGCTGGCTGAATTTGTAAAGACGTTCGGCCTCGTCACGCCTCTCGTTGGCTCGTTGCGCCTCCCGGCGCGCCCGCTCTGCCAGCTGACTGGCGATGATTGCGGTGACAAGAAAAGCGAACAGGGCAGCCCAATTCTGGGGATCTGCAATGGTCAACGTGCCGACCGGAGGAAGAAAGTAGTAGTTGAAAGCCAGCGTGGCGACCAACGCCATGAAAACGGCAGGCCGCAGGCCCCAGTTCGCCGACACGATCAGTACACCGACCAGAAGGGTGAGCGCGACCGTGGTGGGGTTCACACTGACTACAACGTGGTAGGCAAAAACGATGACCACCACAACGGCTGCCGCCGCAGCATAGCGCAGGGCCGGTTTGAGCGCTGGTTGGTTCACGCCGCCGATTGTAGCTGATCTTCATTGTTGTAGAGGGTCAAGGTATAAAGGATCATCGACAATTCCGATCTGCTCAACGACAATAGCCGCGATGCCCAAAACTCCTGAGCAATGGCTGGAAGAGGCCGATCCCACGAAGAGGGGCGGCGTGTTCAAGCTTTTCCTGGGCTACGCGCCGGGTGTCGGCAAAACTTTCAGCATGCTAAGTGAAGCCATCCGCCGCCATAGCCGGGGCGAGGACGTGGTCATTGCAGTGACCGAAACCCACGGGCGTAAGGCGACCGCCGAACTGGCGGCGCAGCTCGAAACCATTCCTCGAAAGAAGCTGGAGTACAAAGGCACGGTGTTCGAGGAAATGGACGTCGATGCCATCCTGGCCCGAAAGCCAATTGTCGCGTTAGTGGACGAGTTGGCACACACTAATGTGGAGGGCAGCAAACACGGAAAACGATACCAGGATGTGCTTGAGTTGCTCGATGCCGGCATTGACGTTCTTTCGACCATGAACATTCAGCATCTGGAGAGTGTCACACCCACGGTGCAGAGCCTTACCGGGATCACGGTGCGTGAGACGGTGCCGGACTGGGTCCTCAAACGAGTGGATGAAGTCGTGATGTCGGACCTCACTCCCGAGGCATTGCAGAACCGCATGCGTCGCGGAGATATTTATCCGCTGGACCGAGTTGGGCGTGCCCTGGGTAACTTTTTTCGTCCGGGGAATCTCATCGCACTGAGGGAACTGGCGCTCCGTCAAGTGGCGCAAGCCGTGGACCAGAGCCTCGAATCCTATCGCGAGAAGGACGAAGCCAGCGGAACCGTTGCGGTGCGGGAACGAATCGCGGTTTGCATCAGTTCCAATCCAGCGGCGCAGTACTTGATCGCCCGCGGCGCCCGCATGGCCCAGGCGATGGGCGGCGAACTGCACATTGTGTATGTGGATCTGGGCCAGGACAACAGCGAGGCCAACCAGAAAACGCTGGCGGCGAATCTCCAGTTTGCTGAAAACGTTGGCGCGCACACAACCAAACTGAAGGGTACCAGCGTGGCCGGGGCGGTGGCTGACTTCGTTCGCGAAAAACACGTCACGCAAGTTGTGTTCGGACGATCGGCCACGAGCGGATGGAGAAAATACCTCTACCTCACCGCCATCAATAAGTTCCTGCGAGATGCGCCTGCGGTGGACGTACACATTGTTACCCAGGAGCCTTCCTGATTCCTTCATGAACGAACATTGCCGCATTCTCGTAGTGGACGATGAGTCCCAGATCACACGTGTGCTGCGGACCAGTCTCTCCAGCCAGGGCTACGACATTCGCGTGGCCAATGACGGCGAGACGGCGCTCGAGATCATGAAAGACTGGACCCCCGATCTCGTGATCACCGACCTTTCCATGCCCAATATGGATGGGTTGGAACTGTGCCGGCGGTTGCGGGCGGTAACAAAGATTCCAATCATCGTGCTCTCAGTTAGGGGAGAGGAAAAGACCAAGGTTCAGGCGCTCGACGCCGGCGCCGACGACTACGTTACCAAGCCGTTCGGGATCGAGGAATTGCTGGCGCGCGTTCGCGCGAATCTGCGCCGCGCTCCGGCGGCTGAAAGCGAGCAAGTGTCGCTGATCGAGATCGGTGATTTCCGGATAGATCTGGCGGCCCACAAAGTCGCGGTCCGTCGTCAGGAAGTGCATCTCACGCCCAAGGAATTTGATCTGCTGGTTTATCTTGCGAGCCATCCCAGCAAAGTGGTGACCCATCGGACGCTGCTGAGCGCGATCTGGGGTGGCCAGAGTACGGAACAGGTCGAGTATCTACGCGTATTCGTCGGCCAGTTGCGCAAGAAGCTCGAACCGGAAGTATCGTCACCACGCTACATCGTTACCGAACCCTGGGTTGGATACCGCTTCGAGCCCGGCGAATAAAATCTCTGTTTTCAACCTGATGCGTCCTAACGAACATTCTACGAACTCTTTATTCAATCTTTACGGCTTTCGTTATCCAATCAGGTGAGTTGAGGGAGCGGAAATAGATGGTGCTGCCTGTGATCGTAAACATGCTGCTTTTGCTGGCGGGATTTCTGACCGGATTGCGCAAGAAAAGCCCGGCCGCTAACCGAGGAATCGCTGGCGATTCGGCAGCAAGCGGGCATGCATCGAGTAACTCACTGAAGTCGTAAAGAAAGGCTAGGAGTTTATGTCGTCTATTCAGAACGTATCCGCGGAAGATTTGGCAAAACTATTTCATCACTACCACGAGGCTCTCGCACATGACTTCCACGGTCGCGCGAGCCGGGAAGCAGATTGTTCCTAGGAGCAGGCTCCCCAAAACGAACGCAAATTGATGATCGCGGCTGCCCGGCTGACGCTGCTGGAACTGGCTGCGACGTCCGAGGGAGAGCAAGTCAATCGTCAGTATTTCGCCAAACCTGGCGAGGCGGATTGGGGCTGCTAGGTCTCCCGGCTGGTTCCAATTTGGTTTTCTTTACGAAATCTTTACGAACCGTTTAGCCCACTTTTACGTCCGCGGTTGTCAAATAATTTTCGCCGCGTCTTCTTGACAATTGTGCCCGGACGGTCAGAATGAAACTGGTCGTTACATCAATGTGTGCAGGCGCGGTGGTTTTCATGCTGCGGTTTCTTGCCGCCCTTCTGAGAGAAGGGAAGAGTCGGTCGCCGCGGGCGGTAAGAGTTTATTTCGCGAAATTCAATCCAGCTAAGCGACGTGGAGAACTGATCATTATGGATTCTAAGAACTATGTACACAAGTCTGCAGCAGGAACTGGCAAGCGGGCGGCCTTCATCGCAGTAGCTGCAGTGATACTGACCCTGCCTCTACATGGTCAGCAAACAGCCAATGACGCTCCGGCCGGTGCTTCGGGATCGGCTAACCAACAGGCGAGCGCAGCCAGTCAGCAAAGGCAACAAGAGATTGTCCAAGAGCTTGATGCCATGAAAAAACGCATCGCGCAGCTCGAAGCCGCGCTGAAGCAGCACGAGGCGGCAGAGCAGCCAACCACGGTCGTTGATACCGCAAAAGCGAGCACACCGGTACTTCCTCCGACTGCCGCTGTTGCGAACGCCGCCCCCCCGGAAGCCGAGAACTTACTGCCTCAAACGGCTTCGCCCGAGAAACCGGCTAAGGCGGAGCCATTCGCGTTCGCCGACTGGACCTGGCTGAACGGCAACGCGCGGACCAAAACACCGGCCTTCGATTCGAAATTCTTCACGCCAGAAATCAGAGCAGACATCGACTATGTCTACGATCTCAATCATCCCAAAGACGACACGATCGGCGGATCGAGCGAGGTCTTTCGGTCGAACGAAGTCCATGTGACGCAGCTCGGCGTCGGCGGCGACTTCCACTATGACAACGTTCGCGCCCGGCTGATGACACAATTCGGCTTGTATTCAGTGACGACACCGCGTAACGATGCCAGTCCCGCACGCGGACAGTGGGACCTTGCCAACGCCTATCGCTATGTTTCTGAAGCGTACGGCGGATACCACTTCAACGCGTTGCATGGGATCAACGTCGATGCCGGAATCTTCATGTCGTACGTCGGCCTCTTCAGTTATTACAACTTTGACAACTGGGCCTATCAGCCTTCGTATGTTTCCTCCAACACGCCATGGTTTTTCAATGGTGTGCGCGTGCAGATTTTCCCGACCGCACATTTGAAAATCGAACCCTGGTTCGTGAACGGATGGCAGGCCTATGGGCGGTTCAACAATCGCCCTGGCATTGGAGGACAGATCTTGTGGCGCCCGAATGGTTGGCTGTCAATTCTCGGGAATCAATACGCCTTAGGTGAGGATGCGTTGAATACGCCCGGTCGTGTCCGGTATCACACCGACGATAGCATCGAGGTCAAGTATTACGACCACCCAGAACGGATGTTGAGCAAAGCCGCCTTCTCGCTGACCGGCGATCTGGGATGTGAACATGGCGGCGGCGTGAGCTGCTACGGCAATTCGGCGAAGGGGCCCAAGCAGGACTTCCTGGGCTTTATGCTCTACAACCGCCTGTGGTTTCACAAGGACCTTTACGGCTTCACGCTGGGCGGCGGCAAGATCAACAATCCTGGGAGGTATTTGGTATTGTTGCCTCCCATCAATGGTGCAACTGCGACTTCGGGGACGCCCTACTTCACGGAGAATCCTGGCGATCCATATAAGGCGTGGGACGCATCCGCTACCTTTGATTACATGCCCAGCCAGTACATTACTTTCCGCTGGGAGTTCGATCACCGCGCGGCGAGTGTCCCTTATTTCTCAGGGAAAAACGGTATCACGCCTCCGGGCGGCAACACCGGCGCCCCAGGCTCGCTGGTGACGGGCTTCACCCCGGATCTGGTGAGGGATGAGAACCGGCTCGATCTGTCCATACTGGTCAAATTCTGATCGTGGCGTAGAGGCAACCGGGAAGGAACCTTTTATGCGAGACGCGATTTTCTTGGCGGTCACCGTGGCGTTCTTTTTGCTTGCCATCGGCTACGTACGATTCTGCGATCGGATTCGCTGAGGTGAAATGCCATGAATCTTGAATCGATCCTCATGCTGGCTGTCAGTGTTGTGTTGATGGTCTACCTGCTTTACGCGCTATTGATGCCGGAGAAGTTCTGATGACGGTGAATGGTTGGATTCAGATCCTTTTGTATTTGGTGCTGATATTCGCGGTCACCAAACCGCTGGGCGCATTCATGGCTCGGGTGTTCAACCGCGAACGGACGTTCCTTGATCCGGTTGTCCGGCCCATCGAGCGTTTGCTGTACCGCGTGACCGGGGTCGACGAGAACCACGAGATGCGCTGGACGGAATATGCCGTCGCCATGCTGATGTTCAGCGGCGTCTCCATGCTGCTGCTGTATTTGATCGAACGGGTTCAGCAGTTCCTGCCGTGGAATCCGCAGAAGTTCGGGGCAGTCGCTCAGGATTTGGCCTTCAATACCTCGGCGTCCTTCACTACCAACACCAACTGGCAGAACTATGCGGGTGAGGCCACGATGAGCTATCTCACCCAGATGGCCGGGCTCGCGTATCACAACTTCGCGTCGGCGGCCGTCGGCATCGCGCTTGCCATCGCCTTCATTCGTGGCATTGCTCGGCGGGAAAAAGAAACCATCGGCAACTTCTGGGTGGACATGACGCGCGCCACGCTCTGGGTGCTGCTGCCAATGTGCATCGTGTACGCTCTGGCTCTGGTTTCCCAAGGAGTCGTGCAGAACCTGAAGCCGTATGACACGGTGAAGCTGATTGGGCCACAGCAAATCCAGAAGACCGGAGCCGATGGAAAGCCGATGGTCGGCCAGGACGGCAAGCCGGTGATGGATACGGTAACCGATCAGACCATCGCGCAAGGGCCGGTCGCATCGCAGGAAGCCATCAAGATGCTGGGCACGAATGGCGGCGGTTTCTTTAATGCGAACAGCGCGCACCCATTCGAGAATCCCACCCCGCTCAGCAATTATCTGGAGATGCTTTCCATTTTTGCCATCCCCGCGGGCTTGACCTACACGCTCGGTCGCATGACCGGATCGCAACGCCATGGATGGGCGGTGTGGGCGGCTATGGCTTTCTTATTCCTGGCCGGAGTCACAACCGCTTACTGGGCGGAGGCGCGTGGCAATCCGCTGCTGAATGGAGCGGATCAGCAGGTGAGCACGTTGCAGTCCGGCGGCAACATGGAAGGCAAGGAAGTCCGCTTTGGCATTGCCGACTCTGCTCTCTTTGCCACCGTCACGACCGACGCCAGTTGCGGAGCGATTAACGGTTGGCACGATTCTTTCACACCGCTCGGGGGCATGGTTCCGCTCGTCAATATCATGCTCAGCGAAACCGTGTTCGGAGGCGTAGGCGCCGGGCTTTACGGCATTCTGATCTACGTGGTCCTGGCTGTATTCATCGCTGGGCTAATGGTGGGACGCACCCCGGAGTATTTGGGCAAGAAGATCGAAGCCTATGACGTGAAGATGGCCATGCTGGTCACGTTGGTTTTTCCTCTCGTGATTCTGGCGCTTACCGCCATCTCGTCCGTGCAGGGATTTGGCACGTCCAGCGTCAGTAATCCAGGTCCTCACGGCTTAACCCAGATTCTGTACGCCTTCACATCCATGGCGGGCAATAACGGTTCGGCCTTCGGAGGACTGAACGGGAACACTCTCTGGTACAACACTTCGGGCGCAATGACCATGTTGGTGGGCCGATTCTTCATGATTATTCCGATGCTGGCCATCGCCGGCAATTTGGCCAAAAAGAAATATGTCCCGCCGTCACTGGGTACGTTTCCGGTAACCACGCCGTTGTTCAGCGTGCTGCTGGTGGGGGTGATTCTCATTGTGGGCGCCTTGACTTTTTTCCCAGCGCTGAGCCTCGGACCCATACTCGAGCACCTGTTGATGTCAGTCGGCAAGACCTTCTGAGGAGATATGGCAGAGAAGAAAAAATCGAAAGCCATCTGGGACATGAAGATCGCGCGCCGCGCGCTCGTGGATTCCCTGGTGAAGCTGGATCCGCGGAACATGATGAAGAATCCAGTAATGTTCGTGGTCGAAGTCGGCAGTGTCGCCACCAGCATTCTGTTGATTCGTGACGTACTGAGACATCAAGCAGCGTTTGGCTTCAACCTCCAGATCACGCTCTGGCTCTGGTTTACAGTCTTGTTCGCGAATTTTGCCGAGGCCATGGCGGAAGGCCGGGGAAAGGCGCAAGCCGACTCTCTGCGCAAGGCCCGGGCCGAGACGATCGCCAATCGTCTCCTGCCCGATGGGAAGACGGAACAGATTGCCAGTTCCAAACTGCGCTCCGGAGATTTGGTAAGAGTGATCGCGGGTGAGTTCATACCTAGTGACGGAGAGATTCTTGAGGGTGTGGCCTCAGTGGACGAGTCCGCAATCACCGGGGAATCCGCGCCTGTAATCCGCGAAGCAGGAGGCGACCGCTCGGCGGTGACGGGCGGCACGCGGGTGCTCTCGGATTGGCTGAAGATTAAGATCACGTCCAACCCCGGCGAGACCTTTCTGGATCGCATGATCGCTCTGGTTGAAGGAGCCGAGCGCCAGAAGACGCCAAACGAAATCGCGCTCAACATTCTGCTGGCCGGCTTGACGATTATCTTTCTGCTCGCCGTTGTGACCTTGCAACCGTTCGCCATTTACTCGGGTTCGCCCCAAACGGTCTTCGTGCTGGTGTCGTTGCTGGTTTGTCTGATTCCGACAACCATTGGCGGACTTCTCTCCGCGATCGGAATTGCCGGCATGGACCGCCTGGTACAACACAACGTCTTGGCCATGTCTGGCCGAGCGGTCGAGGCTGCTGGCGATGTCAACACCCTCCTGCTCGACAAGACGGGAACCATTACTCTGGGGAACCGGCAGGCGTCGGAATTTGTTCCAGCGCCCGGGATTACCGAAGCGCAGATGGCGGACGCCGCCCAACTTTCTTCGTTGGCCGATGAAACTCCAGAAGGCCGCTCGATCGTTGTGCTAGCCAAGGAACGCTACGGTCTTCGGGGCAGGGAATTGGCCTCGCACGAAGCAACATTCATTCCGTTCACCGCACAAACTCGCATGTCGGGTGTGGACATGGATGGCCGTGAAATTCGCAAGGGCGCGGTAGACGCCATCATAAAATATCTTACCCAGCACGGCACAGTTCTTCCCAAAGAAGTTCAAGCTGCCGTGGAAACTATCGCGCGCTCGGGCGGAACGCCGCTGGTGGTCGCCGAAAATCGTCGTGCCCTCGGCGTGATTCACCTCAAAGACATTGTGAAGGGTGGAATGCGCGAGCGCTTCGATCAACTTCGTGCTATGGGAATCAAGACCGTGATGATTACCGGAGACAATCCGCTGACCGCAGCCGCGATCGCGCGGGAAGCGGGTGTGGATGACTTCCTCGCGGAGGCGACTCCAAAAGACAAGATGGATTTGATCCGGAGCGAGCAGAAGCAGGGCAAGCTGGTGGCGATGACCGGCGATGGGACAAACGATGCTCCCGCACTGGCGCAGGCAGACGTTGGCGTAGCCATGAACACCGGCACGCAGGCGGCGAAGGAAGCGGGAAACATGGTCGATCTCGATTCCAATCCGACCAAGCTCATCGAGATCGTCGAAATCGGCAAGCAGTTGCTGATGACCCGCGGCGCCCTGACCACGTTTTCCATTGCCAATGACGTAGCCAAGTACTTCGCCATTATTCCGGCAATGTTTGCCGCTACCTTTCCCGTGCTGAATACGCTAAACATCATGCAGCTCAAGACTCCCCAGTCAGCGATTTTGTCGGCGGTCATCTTCAACGCTCTGATTATTGTTGCCTTGATTCCCCTGGCGCTGCGTGGCGTGAAGTATCGGCCCATGGGAGCTGCTGTCCTCTTGCGCCGCAATCTCTGGATTTACGGTGTGGGCGGCATCGTGGTGCCGTTTGTGGGAATCAAGTTGATCGATATGCTCATTACCCGCGTGGGGATGGCCTGAGAGGATTGTCATGAAAAAGAATTTGATGATTTCGGTGCTGATGACGATTGCCACTACGGTTCTGCTGGGAATCGTTTATCCGCTGGTAGTCACGGGACTGGCGGAATTGTTCTTCAAAGACAAAGCCAATGGTCAGCTGATCGTACAAAATGACAAAGTCGTGGGTTCGCGCGTCATCGGCCAGGCGTTCGTCGCTCCGGGCTATTTTCACTCCCGGCCTTCTGCTGCGGGAAACGGATATGACGCCGCGAATTCCAACGGCTCCCAACTCGGCCCTACCAATCAGCACTTGGTTGATCGGGTGAAGACGGATGTAGCCAGCAACCAGGCGGATAATCCCGGCCAGCGTGTGCCCGTTGACTTGGTGACGACATCGGCTTCCGGACTCGATCCCGATATTTCTCCCGCGGCGGCTGATTTCCAAGTTCCGAGAGTGGCGAAGCAACGTGGAATTTCTGAAGATCAAGTAAAGCGGCTCATTCAGGAGCACACTCAGCCGCGCCAGCTAGGCTTCCTCGGAGAGCCGCGGGTCAACGTGCTTGAGCTGAATCTTGATCTGGATGCCAAGTTCCCAATGAGGTAGAGCCGGAATCACGTAGCCCCGGACGCCTCGTCCGGGCAGTTGAGCAAAGTCCCAGACTGACCAAGAACGTTGATGGAGGACGGGCGTCCAGCCGGGCGGGGACGCCCGGCCTCCATTAGCAATACAAGTGCTACCGGATGCTAAACTTCCAATCGTGGCCCGCATCGCTCATTTGGAATGCACAAAATGTGGCGCATCGATTGATGCCGCTCGCCCGCAGACGGTTTGCCCGAAAGACGGGGGCGTCCTCTACGTCCGCTATAAGCTCGCAGCGCTGAAGCCCAAGTTCACGACTGCGTCGCTCGTCGGACGCACGCCCACCATGTGGCGCTACGCCGAGGTTCTGCCGGAGGCCGCGCCCGTCTCGCTGGGCGAGGGTTTTACCCCTATGCTGCCGTCCCGCGAGTTTCCCAACGTATACATAAAGGATGAAGGGCTAAACCCGACCGGCTCGTTCAAGGCCCGTGGCATGTCGGCTGCGGTCACGATGGCGAAGGCATACGGCCTAATAAAATTGGCCGCTCCCTCGGCGGGAAACGCGGCGAGTGCGCTGGCGGCGTATGCGGCTGCGGCCGGCCTCGAAGCCCATATCTTCATGCCCAAAGATGTGCCGCTCGCGAATCGAGTGGAGTGTGACAGCTACGGCGCTCATGTGACCTTGGTGGACGGCCTCATCAGCGATTGTGCGCGCATGGTTGCCGAGAGAAAAGATAAAGAAGGTTGGTTCGATGTATCCACGCTCAAAGAGCCTTTTCGTGTGGAAGGCAAGAAGACCATGGGCTATGAAGTGGCGGAACAATTGGGATGGCGGATGCCGCAAGGCATCATCTACCCCACCGGAGGCGGAGTCGGTTTGATCGGGATGTGGAAAGCGTTTGAGGAGATGCAGGACTTGGGCTGGATCGGTTCGGAGCGTCCGCAAATGATTGCGGTCCAAGCGGCAGGTTGTGCCCCGATCGTGAAAGCGTGGGACGACGCGCAGCCCACCGCGGAATTCTGGCCGAATGCCGCAACCTTGGCCGCCGGTCTTCGTGTGCCGAAAGCTTACGGGGACTATCTGATTCTCGATATTCTGAAGAAGAGCGGCGGCGTAGCCCTGGCCGTGACCGACGACGAAATCATGGACGCGTTGCGGCAATGGGCTCGGGTGGAAGGGGTTTTTGCGGCTCCGGAAGGAGCCGCCGCGCTGGCCGCGTATCGAAAGTTGCGCGCCAGCACTTTCTTCGGCCCAGACGACACGGTGGTGCTATTCAACACCGGCTCCGGGTTGAAGTATCTCGATGTGATCGAGGACCAAAAGAAGACCGAGCATCAGCTGGCTCCTGCCTCGCGGCAAATCGGCGGAATTATTGGACCTTATTAGTAGGGCCGCCGTCTCGGCGGCTGTCCGGGGGGGCCCGCCCGACGCCGAGGGCAAGATGCCGTCGGGACAGCCGGCAAGATGCCGGCGCTACAAATCTCAACTCTACCCAGACTATGACCGAGCGTCTCTACTACCACGATTCTTTTCTTTACGAATTCGACGCGGAAGTGTTGGATCTGGTTTCTGCGTCGGATTCCGATCCGCGTACCGCGGTGATTCTCGATCGAACAGCGTTCTATCCCACCAGCGGCGGGCAGGTCTTTGATATGGGTTGGTTTCTTCCCGGTGAGACGAGCGACGCAAGCAATAGGTTCCGCGTGGCTGAGGTGACCGAAAGTGACGACGGACAGATTCTCCACATTCTCGAAAATGCAGGACCGATTCAGAAAGGTAACCGAGTTCATGGTCTCATCGATATTGACCGTCGCCGCGATCACATGCAACAGCATTCTGGTCAGCATGTCCTCTCGGCAGCATTCGTGCGCCTGTTCAACCTGCCCACGGTTTCTTTCCATATGGGTTTGGAGTCGTGTTCCATTGACGTGGATACGAAGCACCTGACCACCGCGCAGGTCGAAGCTGCCGAGGCGTTGGCGAATGATGTCGTCATGGAGAACCGTGCTGTCGGCATTCGTTTTGTGACGCAGGAAGAGGCGCGCGGCTTAGGACTACGCAAAATTCCGCCGGTGGAACGAGACCAGCTCAGGCTCATCGACGTACATGACTTCGATCTGACTGCTTGCGGGGGGACGCACGTTTCCGCGACCGGAGAGATCGGTTGCGTCCTGCTTCGAAAAACAGAAAAGACCCGGCAGGGATGGCGAGTGGAGTTCGTTTGCGGCAAACGCGCCGTTGCTACGGCTCGACGTGATTACGCTGTTCTGGCGGAGTCTGGCGGCCTGCTCTCGAGCCACATCTGGGACATTCCGCAGCAGGTACGGAAGGCGCAGGAGGAATCGCGAGCCTCGCGCAAATTGCGCGAACAGTTGCTGGAGGAGTTGGCCGACTTGTATGCCAACCGCTTCCTGGCGGAAACTCCGGAGAGTGGAGGACGCAAAATCATCGTCCGCACGTTTCCCGATCGCGACCTGACATTCATCAAGTTGCTGGCCCAAAGGCTGACTCGCCAGAGTGCGGAAGTGGTTACGTTTCTCGGCATCGTTTCCGATCAGCCTGCATTAGTATTTGCCCAGTCCTCGGGCCAGCCTTTCGACATGGGAGGACTCATGAAAGAAACGCTTGCGCGCCTTGGTGGGCGCGGCGGCGGAGGCAGGGACATGGCGCAGGGCGGACCAGCGCAAGCCGAAGGGCTCGAATCCGCACTCAGTGAACTCGCGGCGCAACTCCGCGGCTGAAGCCTGACCTGCAACCGGAAAACGCACGCGCCACAGTGATCCCCGCTTCATGCTACATTCTCCTCAGCGGCTCTCATCGTGCGGTCGAAGTTCGGTCGAAAATGGAACAGCGCCTCATCCTTGTCAATCTGCTGATCAAGCTCGGCGTAGCCGCCGCCGTGGCCAGCGTTCTGGTCCGCTCGGTTGAATTTAAGTCTCTTCTGTTCCGCGAAAGCCGTGCCCTCAAGCACCGGGTCTACCTGATTCTGTGGATCGGCATCCCGATGGCGTTGGGCGTGTGGGTCCGCCTTATTCAAGGAAGTTTTTTGGCCGGCGATTTATCTTTTGAAACCACGGCCCTGCTGGGGGTTATTGGTGGCCGGTTCACGGGCATCGTGGGAGGCGCGCTGGTCGCTCTCCCGGCCCTGTTGCATGGAGAGTGGGCGACTTTGCCTTTCAATCTTCTGGTGGGTTTCGTCGCCGGACAACTCCGCACCCTCACTCCCGACCGCGAAGACATATGGTCGTTCTCCCCCTTTATCGATCTGAGCATTTACCGGATGATCCGCCGCAACCTGCCCACCCCCCGCTTGTTCGACTGGCAGATCATGTTCTTCATTACCATCGTGGCGCTGCGTTTCGTGCAGACGGAGATGTCTCACTTGCTGCCACACGCCACTTTCAGCCTGGAGAGTCCGAATCTGTGGGTTGAAGCGCTGATCTACGCTACCTCGGTTATGGTGATCGGTATAGAACTGAAGATCTGGAACAGCGTTCGCATTCAGATAAAGCTCGAGGAACAAGAACGGCTGCTGTTGCAGGCTCGGATGGAAGCGCTGCAAAATCAAATCAACCCGCACTTCCTGTTCAATACCCTGAACTCAGTTTCCTCGTTGGTGCGCTTCGATCCCGATACGGCGCGCGAACTGATCATCAAGCTGGCCACGATTCTCCGACGACTACTGAGCAGCGGCGACGCCTTCGTGCCTCTGCGTGAGGAGCTGGAATTCATCGACAATTACCTCGACATCGAAGTGGTCCGCTTCGGACGGGACAAACTGCAGGTCACGAAGGAACTGGATCCCGCATCGCTCGACGTGATGGTGCCCAGCATGCTTCTTCAGCCGCTGGTAGAAAACTCGATCAAGCATGGTCTCGCTTCAAAGATTGAAGGTGGCAGCATCTTCCTGCGCAGCCGGCTGACGGACTCCCAGTTGATCATTGAAGTAGAAGACGATGGCGTGGGCATGGGCGCCGCGAACCTTTTGGGAAAGCCCAGCGGACTGGGCGGAACCGGGATTGGTATGGCAAATGTCGCGGAGCGGTTGAAGGTGTTGTACGGGGACACCGCCCGCATGACCATCGACAGCCATGAAGGGAAGGGAACCCTGATTCGTTTGCGCCTGCCTATCCTGCAGAGCGAAGGTTCGATTCCAGCAGCAATCTACGAAGAACGTTCCAGCACACGCCGGTAAAACTCTTCATATTCCGGAATGATCTTGGAAGAGCAAAATCTGGATTTCGCCACTCCGCGGCAAGCCTTCCCCATTTCCTGCAAGCGGCTCTCGTCGCTGAGCAATTCGATCGCGTAGCGCGCCATAGTGTCGACATCGCCGACCTCGGCCAGGTAACCACTCTTGCCGTGCTCGATCACCTCCGGCACGCCGCCCACGCGGGTTGCGATGGGCACGACCTCGCAAGCCATGGCTTCCAACGCAGCCAGCCCGAACGACTCCAATTCGCTAGGCATCAGAATGAGGTCGGCGAGGGCCAGCTTTTCGTGTACGTTGTCCTGCTTGCCCAAAAACAAAACGTCGTTATGAATCCCCTTCTGCACTGCCAGCCATTCCGCGCGCGAGCGATCTGGACCGTCGCCAATCAGCAACAGCCTGGAAGGAATTTTCTTGCGCACGCGATCGAAGATCTCGATGGTATCGGTAATGCGCTTCACCGGCCGAAAGTTGGACAGATGCACCAGGATGCGCTCACCGTTTGGGGCATACTCGATCCGGCGCTGCGCTGCCCCGGAATCGCGGATGTAAACGTCGCAGTTCACGAAGTTGTAAATCACCTGGATATTGTTTTTAACATCGAACTCCCGCAGCGTGCGCTCCCGCAAATATTGCGAGATGGCGGTGACGCCATCGCTCTGCTCAATGGAGAAACGAGTAATTGGTAAGTAGGAGCGATCCAGCCCGACCAGTGTGATGTCGGTGCCGTGGAGCGTGGTCACAAAAGGCAGTTTCTGTCCCCGGGGCTTGGCCGCCAGCATCTGGCGTGCTAACAAGGCGCTTACGGAGTGCGGAATTGCGTAATGTACGTGCAGCAGGTCGAGAGCGTAAAGTTCCGAAACCTCCGCCATGCGTGTGGCCAACGCCAGATCGTATGGAGGATATTCGAATAGCGGATATCGCGAAACGTCGACCTCATGGTAGTGAATGTTGGGATGCAGTTCGGTCAGGCGGATCGGCTGGGCATAAGAGATAAAGTGGATTTCGTGTCCACGCTCGGCCAGTTCGACGCCGAGTTCGGTGGCGACAACCCCGCTGCCACCGTAGGTCGGATAGCAGGTGATTCCGATCTTCATCCCCGGTCCTTTCAAACGACAGCCTGTTCGCTCTCTGATTCGATGGTGACCGGTGCGCTTGGATTCAGATTTTGAAAGCGCGAGAGATGAAATGGAACTAAAAAAGAAGAGGACTAAGAGTCTGCATTGGAGGCGCCCTTTGCGGAGTCATTGCGCGTAAGCCCGGCATCCAGCTTATCGAGATGCTTCTGCAGCCGGTCTTGGACCTGGTTGTCCAGTTGGGTAAACTCAATGCCCATTCCCACGCCTCCATCGCTGGCCCGAACTACGCCGCTGGTTTGAACCTTTTCAGAGTCCATCCAGAACGTGATTTTGACTTTTGTGCCAAGCTGCAGAGGAAGGAGAGTCTCTACATAACAACCGCGGCCGCCAATGTCAGTGGCATTGGTCTGCATGTGAGTGCGCCGGGCATCCTCGAAACCAATCTCCAGAGGGAAAAAAACCTTGTGCCGCACATATCGCCGTTTGTTTTTCCCGGGATCGACTTCTGCCTTCTTCGCCTTAGCCAGTTCCTGCCAAGGGATCTGCTGGTCTGGGAGAATCTGTACGCCAACCTCAATCTTCCTTGCCACGCCGCCGTCAACCACCCACACCACTTTGAACCGGGCTTTCTTTTCACCGTGTTGAACGCCGATGACATCCCCCGCCTTCAGCAGATGACTGATTCCCATGAGCATCGCGCCTTGGCTGCTGATATTGGTGGCATTGGCGTTCTGAAAGAACGGACGACCGTCCGAATCCATGCCCCACACTCGTACAAGGATTACGGTCGCGACCCGGGTTTCCGGTCTTTTGTCCATGTTTGTCCGTACTTCCGCGGCATTCTCGGCGGCTGGCAGTATCATAACTCGGGGTTTAGCCGGTGATGTAGCAATTTAGCGGGCTGTGCGTATCCAAAGGCCGTGTACGTTCGGGGCCACGGCAGCAAGGGCAATCTCATACGAGGTCGCGGTACGAAATGAGCTGAACTCCACTTCGAGCCAATATTTCACGGGCTTCAGACGAGGTTAGAAGCCGCAGCTCGACTGCACGGGATTCCCGCAGCCGGGTTCGGATACTCGCTAGTTCGGCGTCGTTATATCCCGGGTGACAGACCAATTCCCACGTGCCTTCCGGGAGGCTGTCGACAATACTTTCGAACAGGCGGCCATCGAGCGCGCCAGTGGCTACAATGCCGACAGTTCCGTCAGGCGTAAGCAGACCTGCGTCGGCGATGGACCTCCGGAACGTCCTGCCCAGGCAACTGAGAGCTGTGACTTTACTGGACTGCTTCCACAAGCTCGGGCGTTTTGCCAGTGTGGATAGATGAAGTGGTCCGAAGGGATTGCGTACAGCCGGTACGCCGCATGTCCGAGCCGCACGTAATAGAGGGCGAAGCACCGTCGGAAATATATGAGTGTGCTTGTGGGTGTCGAGATGGGAGACGGCAATGCCGGCCGCTTGCAGTTTGCGAATTTGCGCCGTGGCTTCGGCTTCGATCTCATCGGCATCGATGCGGCCGCTGATCGCCCGCAGGACGAAGCGGATTACGCTTTCGCGAAAGCGTCCGTCGGGAGCCTTCTTGTTGGAGAGACTGGGAGTCTTTCCTCCGCCAAGCACGGGTAGGCCGTCCACGAGTACGACGTGGCAACCCACGCTCAGCCGCGCGTTGGATTTTGCGCACTGGATTGCGTCTTCGAATGCCGGACCATTGGCCATGAGGGTGGCGGAGGTTACGACACCGTGCTCATGCGCCTCCACAATGGCGCGGTTCACACCGTGAGTAAGCCCGAAATCATCCGCATTGACGATTAAGCGTCGCACCAGCCAGTCTAGCAGTAGCACTCAGCACTCAGCACTCAGCATTCACCCCTTCAGCGCTCCGCCTGGACTGGACCCTGGGCTGAATGCTGAGTGCTGAATGCTGTTCTGGCATTGATCGCTCTTTCCGCGCTCACGTATACTGCAAAGGTTGTTTGTGTGGAGCTCCTCATCTTCATCTTTGCGCGACCCCCATCACGTGACGGTGGCATCATGATCTGGCGTCATGGTGAGAACCCTAGGGGGCGAGGGGCGGTTAGCTCAGTTGGTTAGAGCGCCTGCCTTACAAGCAGGAGGCCGCAGGTTCGAGTCCTGCACTGCCCACCAGTTATCTTTCGTGCAATCAATCCGATAGCAGAGCATTGCTGCTGCCATCCTGAGCCGTGAATTTCTCACTGTGCCCAGAATTGTGCCCAGCTAGGAATCGTCGAGAGCGAAGCTCAACCAAAACAATGAGGAATCTGCAGTTTTCCTTGGATCCCGAGAACCAGACCTCGACTCGCTTGCACTGGACGACGCTTTGAAGGAACTCATGGGCCGCGATTCCCAACAAGGCCGCATTGTGGAAATGCGCTTTTTCGGGGGGGATCGAAGAAACTTCGCAGGTTCTGGGCCTATCACCGGCTACGGTCAAGCGGGATTTGGGTCACGGCTCGGGCATGGCTGCACCGTATAGGCGTGGTATAGTTCTCAGCCAGTGGTATGGTTCCAACCTGCATTTTTTGTCACGGAGGTGTCAGCAATGGAGAAGTCTTCCCAAGAAAACCGGTTTTCAGGTGCCATGCGGTGGACAGTGATGATCCTGCTCGTGGCGGCGATGTTCGTAAACCATGCCAGGGCAAGCAACACACAGGTGGTTTATAGCTTCGGTGGCGGAGATGGTGTGTACTTCGATACTGAGTTGGTAAGGGACAGGTCGGGCAATCTCTACGGCACGTCCGTGCGGGGCGGCACATTCAGCTCTGGAAATGTTTTTCAGTTAACCCCGGCGCGCACCGGCTGGACGCTCACTGTGCTCTACAGCTTTACCAGTGGGCTAGATGGAGGACAACCTTACAAGGGCGTCACGCTGGATAGTCACGGCAATCTCTATGGCACAACCGTGACCGGGGGCATTGGAGGATGTGAGGGGGGATGTGGAGTGGTTTACAAGCTAACCCATTCTCACGGAAGCTGGAGTCAAAGTGTGATTTACAGTTTCACGGGCGGCAACGACGGCGCGGGTCCCGGCAGCCCTGTCGTCTTTGACAAGCAGGGTAATCTCTTCGGCGCCACGCCCACTGGCGGAGCATATGGGACGGGGACGATCTACGAACTTAGGCCGAACAAAGACGGGAGCTGGAAACTGGACGTAGTGCACACCTTCACAGGCGGTAACGATGGCGCTGGAGGCTCGGCGGGACGACTATTGTTTGATAACAAGGGAAACATTTACGGTGTGGCTACAGGCGGCGGTGCTCACGGATCGGGAACGGCGTTTCAGCTCTCATCCCTCCAGCACGGGAAATGGAAGCTGAAAACACTCTATGGTTTCAAGGGACAACCCGACGCTGGATTTCCCTACGGTGGTTTGATTTCTGACTCGGCAGGCAATTTGTATGGAACCACTTACTACGATGGGAGGAACGATATCGGAGCCATCTACGAACTTTCTCCGGTAGGTGGTAAATGGAAAGAGAGAGTGCTGCACAGCTTTGCAGGCGGCTCGGATGGAAAGACGTCCATCAGCACCATGGTTTCTGATGCCGCAGGAAATCTGTACGGCACGACGATTCAAGGGGGCGCCGGGTGCGACTGCGGGACAATATTCAAGGTGGCCGTCGGCTCACGGAAAGTGAGCGTTGTGTACCGCTTCCAAGGTGCTCCGGACGGAGCCGTCCTCTACGCTGGAATGGTGCCTGACTCAGCAGGGCGGTTCTACGGCATAACGCTGCAGGGCGGTTCAGCCGACGTAGGTGCGATTTTCAAATTTATCCCGTGAAGGACCCCGGAGGCATTGTCGTGCCGGGTGACCCAGGCTTTCCTGTCGTGAGAAGTCCAAAGAAAAATAAGGGCGACCTGTTGGGTCGCCCTGAGCATTGCCAACTTCTGAGCTGCTAGTAGCGGAACAGAAGTCCTGTGGAGATTCGCGCGTTGTTGTTATCGCTGACTCCATTGGAACGCAGCGAGAGCCAGTCAAACTGGATCGCACGCACGGCGACATGTTGGGTCGCCTTTACGTCCAGTCCGCCTCCGAACATCATGGCAAATCCGTTACCCGATCCGGACACGCCAGCAAAGGAAGTAGAGCTGCGGACGCCACCCGCGAGGAAGTGGGCGAACGGGGTGAAGGTCTCGTTGTGACGGTATGAGACCACCGGCCCGAAGGTATACGTGTAGTCATTGAAACTTACGCCATTCTGGGACTTGTAAGCGCCGCTGAAATCCGCAGCTACGCCCAACCAACGGTTAAGATTTCCCGTGAGGGCTGTATCCCAGCCGTTTGCGTTCAGGCCACCGTCGAATCGGGTGTACTGATAGCCGCCGAAGAATTCCGCCTTTGGCGCATTCTCCTGGGCGAACGCCGCTAACGAAAACATGCCGAACAACAAAGTGAACCCTACAAACTTGCGCATAGTTGTGCTCCTCCAAACTGAATTCGCACTCCTCTCCGGTCGACGGACCCGGCGGCCGCAGGGGACCAAGGGCAACTGGGGCGTCAGCCTAGGCTGAAGTCAAAGTGCTGCGTACAGTGAAATGCATTATGGGAATGCGGGCAAGTAACTGAAGACAAAAGACACTGGGACTTTGGTAACGATAGGGGGAATTCTCGGGAACGATGCAGTGGCCGCTCGATCAACACCGAACCTATGCTGGTGGCCTGGAGAACTGAGATTCGCGCCATGCGCGCAGTTGCTACTTCTGTGTGTAAGCCTCAACGCCGCCAGCGCCGGGGATCATAATGAAGTCCAGCAAGCCATCAGAGTTGAAGTCGCCGGGTACAATTCCCAACTCTTCGATGTTGCCGGGAAGCTTCACCGCAGTTTCCCGTTCGAACGTGCCGTCTCCCTTGCCCTTCAGGATGGCAAAAGTAGGGTTACTAAAGCCATCTTTGAAATACCAATCAATGAAGTCCGTTTTACCATCCGAATTGAAGTCGCCCGCGGTAAACGCCCAGGTAGTATCTGAGCTGCCAGCGTGGTAATAGACAGGCTTTTTGAACGTCCCATCGCCGTTGCCCAGCACAACTCCCATCTGTGCAGTTGCGAGAGAACAAAACGCCAAATCCATCTTGCCATCGCCATTGAAATCATTCACGAGGAATGGCACACCGAAGCCGCAACCAAGACCTTGTTTGCTAGCAATAATTGTTTGAGGACTTTGAAACGTGCCATCGCCATTTCCCAGGAGAAGTAAGAGGCCCGTGCCCGTGGTGTCAACCACGAGATCCAACTTTCCGTCACCGTCGAAGTCCGCAACCACGGGACTGGCAACGCCCGGGAGGCTGCCATAGGATGCTCCCTGCCGGAAGGTTCCATCGCCGTTTCCCAGGAAAATATGAACAGCCGAATCCGAAGGGACAGCGGCGGCCAAATCCAGCCTGCCATCGCCATTGAAATCGCCCACGGCAAAGTCCGGGCAGGTGTCGAACGTTCGAAAACGCGAACTGGTCCGGAAAGTACCATCCCCGTTGCTAAGCCTGACTTCTATGCTTACCGGGGGCTGACGAAATCCCGCCGGAAAAACGAAGTCGAGCTTGCCATCGTTATTGAAGTCACCGACCGCGAGGGTGTTCATGTAGTCGCATCCACCGTCATAATAGCGATGGCCCACAACCGAAGTATGCCCGAAGGTACCGTCGCCCTTGCCCGGAAGGAGATAGACCTTTCCGCTCCCCGCGCCGCCTAACAAGTCGAGTTTGCCGTCGCCGCTAAAGTCTGCCGCAACCACAAACTCTATAGCGTCGAATCCGAGCTCGTAATAGTGCGGCTGGCCGGGAACGATGCTAGCGGTTGGCATGTGCACTTCCACCAAGCCATAGCTGGAACTGGAATTCCCGCCGCCGGGAGCAGGGTTGGTGACCGTAATGTACCCAGCCGTGGGATGCGCCACATCGGAGGCGAGTATTTGCGCCTGCAGTTCTCTGGCAGAAACAAATGTGGTAGAACGCGGGGTGCCGTTCCAATTCACCACCGCCCCCGTCGCAAATCCGGCGCCATAGACAGTCAGGGTAAAGTCGCCACGATCCGGCATTACCGCTTGAGGATGAACTGCCCGGTGACAGTCGGAACGGGATTGGCGGCATGAACCCCGCTCACCAGTAAACAAGCGAGAATACCTACGCCTAAAATATGGCCCAAAGAACTGCACCTCAGCGGATGCTCCACGAGGCCTCAGAAGTATCTTTCGGACGGAACGCCAGTTGCTGCTGCGACTCTTGGGGCAGACGCTTGTGGAGTACGGGACCGTTGGCCGCGGCGTCTCCGGAGCGGCGTCGGCGCAGAATAGGTCGGTCCGCCCAGGCGAGCTTGGCCTTCACTTCCTGGAATTCGCTGGTATCGAAGATATAGTCATCCCGGCTTGGGAGCAGCGTGGAAATCTCTGCCTGCGCTTTCTGAATGCGCTCTTCGGTAGGCGGATAATTGGCGAATGCGCGAGCAATCTGGTCATGTAGCGGCACCTTGGCGAGGAAACCGAATATAGGCAAAGCTTTGGCCAGGCGCGCACGCATCTGAGTCTCTTTGCTGTGCAATTTTTCCAACGCGTCGACAAAGGCCTGAGGATCGTAACCGGCGGCATATTGATATTCGATTCCGAGCAGATCGGCTTCAACTTCAGCGTCACGGCTGAATTTTCTTAAGGTAAGTGGACCGATCTGTTTTGTCCCGATCCCCGCTGGGCCGCCGAGATAAGTGAGAGGAATCGACATCATGTTCCAGGCATACCTTCGGGTGGCGAAGCGAGTCGCGTGCCGCGCTGCGACGTGTGCGATCTCATGCGCCATCAGACCAGCCAGCTCGGCTTCGCTATCGACTTCCATGATCAATCCCTTGTCGACATAGAGGAAGCCACCAGGCAGGGCAAAGGTTCTGAGATCCGGGGAATCGATCACCTTGATTGTGAAGGGCACCTGAGCGTCCGAGTTGCGGGCGATTTTTTGACCGAGACGATTGATGTAGTCATTGATATCCCGATCGGCAACGAATGTCGTGCCGCGATCAATCGCCGCTGCCATCGTCTCTCCAAGAGCGCGCTCTTTCTCTAGCGAGTAGAGATTCACTCCCTTGCCAATGCTCCGCTGCCCAATGCGGTCAACGTCGTACTTACCAGATTTCTCTGTTTTCTCTTCGGTACCGGGCGCGCTCTGCGATGTAGAGGAGGCAGAATTTGAGGTTTGCTCCGCGGCATCGGATAGGCGAGATCCTTGAACGTCCGAAGCCCGCGCGGCCAGCACGCAAAACAGGAAGGTGGAAGCACAGATCGCAAGCCGTGCGTAGTAGCTAATAAGAGAAGGGAAGTGTTTTATCCGGCGCCCGAGCCTGTGTCGCAATCCAACCGCAGCTGAAACAGTGGGACGAGGTCTCCTGGAATAGCCGCAAAGCGGCGTAAGAACGCAGCCCACGGCGTAAGCCGTGGGGAGGACGTGGGAAACCGCCGAGCCCCAGCGGGGCGAAAGATTGGTTGTGACACAGTCTCGCCCGCCCAGCGTGGTGCGCGAACTATATGCCAACTCTGGCTTAATGTCCCGCGCTGTGCCCTCGCTCCCAGCTATGAAAATCTTTTCACATGTGGGTAAAGTTCTTGGCTTGGAGGGCCGCGCGGCATGCCTTACGTCAACGCGGCAAAGATCATTGCGGGGACCTGCTACGGCTTCAGGTCCTTGGAAAGACGGACAATCGAGGGCGGGAAGACCCACTTATTCACCTCAACGCGAGGCTCCATTCTTCCCTGGAGATCCCGATGCGTTGCAGTTCTGGTCATGTTATAGAGCACGGATGAGTCCAAAGTGCGGAGGGCCGAGTCGCGCCAGGCCTCCGAATCAGCCAACAGAGTGCCGTCCGCCACGGCGCTGTTTGGGGCCGGTAGCCCGGGCTTTCGAGTAGTGGATGAATCGGACGTGGGGTGTCGGGCACCCCATTTTTCGCGCCCTTTGCGAAAAGTGGGGAACGATGCGTTCTGTGCGCGCAAGGGCGGGTGCCAGCAGCATCGCAGCGCTTAGGGAATGCTTGAACAATTCCTTGATGCCGACCCAGGTTCGGGAACGAATTCGAGTGAATGACAGCGCTATAATGGGTCGAAGAATCAGCCGACCGGCAGCATGAGAGATGCGACCCGCCTGCAAAGCGGACATATCACCTGCTCATTCGACCGGAGATATCATGTGCTAACGACACCGGGCCTCTCTTGCGGCTCTTCTCGGGCACGGAGACTCTCGCTCAACGCTTATCGTCCCCTAGTATCCCCTGATTCGTTGGGGCTTAGAGTTGCAAGTACTTGAAAGAAATGGCGGGGACGACGAGACTCGAACTCGCGACCTCTGCCGTGACAGGGCAGCGTTCTAACCAACTGAACTACGTCCCCACTCGCCAAATCAACGAGATGCGCAATCGCTAAGTGTTTATGCGGCTTTGCACAAATTGCATATCTTGCACTAAATCGCCTTCCCTTGCCTAAAGAGCGCTCTTTCCGGGGAACCGCCCCCAAACCGCCCACAAATTTCTGAGCGGACTACCGTGTTGCCCAGGACGATCCGCGCCGATGGCCAGGAAGAAAACAAAAGGAAAACCTCGCGAAAACATCTTAACAGCTTCTCTTTGAGTGCGAAAGGTCACGCCCCATTTTCCCCTGGGCTCACTGTCTCGATCCCTTCCGGATTGCCCGTGACTCGGGTAGAACAAGTGAGGACACGCCGCTAACACGAGGTCACGATCCATCCCGGCAAATACCGTTGATGTCTTGGTTCTCAAGCACAGATTTAGTAGCACCCCGCTTGGCGACGTTCAGCATTGCCCGGCCTATGCATTCCGTCGTTGTCACGTACTTCGGGAAAAGCAACTTCCATACTGGATAGAGGGGCCCCATCATCGCGTAAACTGCTCCGTACCACTTCGTCTTTGTCCGAATCCCGTGGAGTGGCTGGATGTAGGCAGGACGGAACATATATGCAGCCTTGAACGGCATCTGCAAGAGTGCGTTTTCTGTTTTGCCTTTCACCCGAGCCCACATCATGCGCCCGCGCTCCGTACTATCGGTGCCCGCGCCCGACACGTAAATAAATGTCATCGTAGGGTTGAGCTTGGCTAATGTTCTAGCCGCCGAGATCGTGAGATCGTATGTCACGCGCCGATACGCCTCCTCCTTCATCCCTGCCACGGAGACGCCGAGGCAGAAGAAGCATGCGTCGTAGCCCGAGAGCCTACCTTCAATTGCCGAGAGATCAGAAAGATCGTTGTGTACGATTTCGTGCAGTTTCTCGTGCTGCTGCACTGTCGCATTGCGCCCAATGGTGAGGATGCTTTCCACCTCGGGATCGACCAGGCATTCGCGTAGGACGCCTTGTCCGACCATGCCCGTCGCTCCGAGAATAATCACCTTCACGTGTGACCGCCTTTTCAACTCAGTCTTGCATTGCTTTTGTTTCTTGGTTTTCGTGGCAGCCGAGATCTCTTAGACTCTATTGGAAATCGAGCATTACAATCTCGGGATTCGATCCCAGCCGCAGCGGCGGTCCCCACGTTCCGGCACCGCTCGAAGTGAAAACCTGCATCCTCCCGATCCGGCTTAAGCCATCGACAAACTGCCGGTAAATCTGCCGCGCCATCCTACTCCAAGGTATGAACTGCCCAAGGTGCGTATGCCCGGATAGCTGCAGAGAAACGCCGGCGGCCTCCGCGATCTCCGGATGGTCGGGCGCGTGCGTCAATAGAACGCTCGCGCGATCGCGATCCAAGCGAATGCCGCGTAGCACCGACGCAAACCTTCCGTTTTGTGTTGCGTTCCGGTACGGCACGCCAATAATCTGCAAACCGTCCACTTCCACCTTCTCATTGCTGAGCACGCGGACTCCGGCCGCCGCAATGGCATGCAGATATTTGCTGTCGTCCCCAAATTGCTCATGATTTCCCGCGACGAAATATACACCGTGTGGCGCCACGAGCTGGTTCAATGGCTCCGCTGCTCGCCGCGCGTCGATGGCAGTCCCGTCATACAAATCACCAGCAATAAAAATCGCGTCTGGCTCTTCCCTTAAAACCTTCGCAACCAGGCGCCGCAGAAAACTGCCGTTTCGTGCGTGCCCCAGGTGCACATCGCTGATCAGCGCCGCTCTTCGCCCGTGCCAGGCGGCAGGCAAGTTCGCGAGCCGCACCGTCATTCGCGTGATCCGCGTCCAACTTGCGTTGTAAACACCATAGAGTCCGGCCACTACTGCAGCGCCGAACAGCAATTCCACCGTCCGATGGAAGTTCATGTCTAGGCCGGCTAGCCCAACTCCAAAAATAATCCAGGAGGAAACCGCCGCGAGAAAGAGGAAGCTGACCAGACCCGGTCAAACCGCAGCAACCCTGTAAAACGCTCGCAGAGCAGCGTTTGTATAGCGAAAGGCTAGCAGCGAGGCGGCGACAAAGATCACCGACAAAAAGCCAAGGACCACTTTGATCCACAACGCCCCGTGAGTATCGCGTCCCGCGGGCGAAAATGTCCACGTTTCATAGAGGAGAAGATGGGTCAAACAAAGATCGGACTGAATCACTGCAATGAGACCGATTAAACGTTTTCGTTCCATTAGATTCCTCAACCCGCGATTCGCACTGTCGCAGGAAATTCGCTTGCCGATAAACCGCGCGTCTGCCATTCACTCAAACACGATGTAATCGGTTATCTCCTGTTTTTCCGTTATCCGGAGCGATATTACCGACGTGGCGCCGATCGCCTTTTCCTTGACGAGTTCGTTCACCGCTTGTGGTGCCCGGTTGAACACCACGCAGCTCTGACCCTTACGGATGCGTCGCCGCACCATGTTGGCCCCCATCCTTCCAAGACCGATCATGCCTATTTGCATAGTTATCTCCTCATGTGAAAGCAGAAAGGTATTAGACAAGGCAGAGACTTATCGCGCTCTTCTCGGAGGAACATGTCTACACCTGGGCAAAGCCACCGTCGAAACCTAATAGCGATCTCGCAGCGGCACTTTGAAAGCAAACAAGACTGCTCGACGTGTTGCGTCGAGGAGACTCTTTAATTTCTGCCTTGCTTCGCCTTCTGATGGCATCGATTCGAATCAAAGGCATAGCCGCTCGTTCCTACCTGGCACGCGCCATACGATGTAGTTCCTGCCATTTGTTTGCGTCAATCTTTAACTTCGCTGCCGCCACATTTTCCTCGAGATGTTCGACCCTGGAAGTTCCTGGGATCGGCAGTATGACTGGAGATCGAGCTAGCAGCCATGCCAGAGCCACCTGTGATGGGGTAGCTTTCCATCGCGCTGCTATACCACTGATAGGGCTCTCAGAACAGGAAACACGACCGGCCGCCAGTGGGAACCACGGAATGAAACCCATTTTCTCTTTTTCGCAATACTCCAGAACATCTTCCGATCCGCGGTCGGTGACGCTGTGACGATTCTGACGCTCACAATCGGAACAATCGTTCGCGCATGCTGAATCTGTCGCACGTGTCGAACTGCTCTTCTCCTTTGGAGTATCGCGACGCAAGCGGCGTCGCAAAAAAACGTACGTCCATTTGCGTCTCCTGCAATTCTCCGAGAATTATCGTGTTACTGCGCCTCCCTCAGAGTGCCGAGCTGATCGTTGCGAAGGTCGACTGTGACCGGCACGTCATCGAGGACACCGGCTTTGCCCTTCGCACCCCAAAGCACACCACCATTGATCCCATGGACTGAAACCGCGCTGAAGCGTTTCCAGCGATCAAGGCCGCCGTGGGCTTCGATTGCGAATTGCGCGAGGTCTTGTTCCACTGCTCTATATGTGCTTTTCATTTGTATGTGCCTTTCATTTGTATTTCACTGGCTGAACGACAAGCGCGTCACTGCCAAGCGATGCCACCCTCAATCTTTTTCTCTTTCCATCCATTCGCGAATATATGGAGTGCAGTCCTCGAGCTTCACGCCATCCGCTTCACAACGGGCGAGAAAGGCCATTACGTCGCGACCGACTAGACTCACGTCTTTCAGATCTAGAACGATGTCGCGGTAGTCCGTTTGGAGCTCAAAAAGCCTCTTCAACTCGGCTATCGCCTGTGTTCCGATTCGGCCACTCAGGATGAACACTGTGAATCTCCCTCGCGCCGCAGTCTCGATCCTAAAAGTCATCGATTAGGCCATTTGACCCACATCGCAGTCGCCGCTGTGCCGCACTGCAAGCCTTCCATCCGAGCACCGATCACGAGTAATGCATCCGAATGCCCAATTGGAATTCACTGAAAACAGGGCTCGAAAAAGAAATTGGAGTGACAGAATCTTAGGAAGTGCCGAATTCTGGGATTCAACGAGGCGACTTACCGGATGGTGTGTTTCTTTATGTTGAGTTGTTTGATTTTCAAATCTAGCGGCGACCGCGGAATTTCGAGTTTGGCAGCCGCACCATTTGGCCCAGCAACTTTTCCCTTACTTTCCGCAAGAGCCCCTTCGATCAGTTCCTTCTCATAGTTCCGGAGGTTCTGTGTGAGAGGACCTGATGACTCCAGGCGAGGTGCGTCCTGACTTGAAAGCCAGGCCTCATCGATCCACAAAATATCCCCGGTGCAGAGGATTACAGATCTCTCGATGATATTTTGGAGTTCACGAATGTTTCCCGGCCAATGATAGGAATGGCAAAGCTTCAGCGTATTTTTGTCGATGTTGCTGATTTGCTTTCGCGCCTTCTCCGCGTAGCGCTTGACGAAGTACTCCACCAGCATCGGTATGTCTTCCTTTCGGTTCCGAAGGGGCGGCACGTGGATCGGAAAAACATTCAGCCGGTAGAACAAGTCGGCGCGAAATGTTCCTGAAGCAATGGCGGCCGCCAAATCGCGGTTGGTGGCGGCGATTATTCGAACATCAGTGGGAATGGCGCGGCTACCCCCCACTCGTTCAAATTGGCGCTCCTGGAGCACTCGAAGCAATGCAATCTGAGTTTCCGTGGGAAGCTCGCCGATTTCATCGAGGAAAATCGTGCCGGAGTGCGCCAACTCAAAGCGGCCTTGTCGGCGCTGCAGGGCGCCGGTAAATGCCCCTTTCTCGTGACCGAACAATTCTGAGGCAATGAGCGAAGAAGGAATCGAGGCGCAATTCACGGTAATAAAAGCCTGGCCAGCACGCTGCGAACCCTTATGTATGGCGCGCGCAATCAGTTCCTTCCCGGTACCTGTTTCGCCCGCAATCAGAGTCGGTGGGAGCGACTTTCACGATGCTAGAAAGGACAGTTTTCAAGGCTGGAGAGGAGCCCACGATCTCCTCAAACATGAAAACCTGATCGATTTGCTCTCGCAACGCGAAGTTCTCTTGCCGCGTTCTTTCCTCCGCCTGTTTGCGATCGTCGATGTCGGTACCGGTCGCATACCAGCGGATGACCTGGCCTCGTTCGTCCCGCAGCGGGTTGTATTGGATTAGGAGCCAACGACACTGACCATCCCTGCGGCGCACTCGTCGTTCGTACTCGAATGGGACCCCTCGCGAGAGCGCCGCATCGCGTTCGTCGCGCAATCTCTCGGAATCCTCCGGATGAAATACCTCACGAAAGCTTTCCGACCTCACTTCTTCTCTCGCCAGGCCGGTGTACTCCAGTACTTCCTGATTCGCGTACAGAAATGTTCCGTCGGCCCCAATAGCGATGATGAGCTGAGGTATTGCATCGATGATGGTTCGAAGTTCAGCTTCGGATTTGGCTATTTCGTCGAAAGCCCTCGTTAGCGCCGCCTCGTTGCGCTTGCGCTCAATCGCAACCGCCGCGAGATGCGTAATCTGCTCGATGATCTTTTGATCCTGCTCAGTTGGGCTGCGCGGCTCGCGCCAATAGATGGCGAAGGTGCCCAATACAAGGCCATTCGAGGCCAGTATGGTGGTCGACCAGCACGCTTTTAGACCGTGCGTCAATGCGGCCGTGCGCCACCCATACGTGTCCCATTCCGTGTCCGAAGCCACATCCGACACGATCACTTGTGTCTTGTGGCGCGCTGCCTCAGTGCGGGGTCCTCCTTCGCGATCCACCGGTATGCCTGGAAACCGGTCGTTATAGCTGGATGGAAGGCTCGGCGCAACTGTCTGCTGGATTTTCGAGCCACTGGGATCGATCAACATGACGCTGCAGCAACATCCGTTGGTGGTCTGTTCTACAACTCGGCATAGGGCTTCGAGAATGGATTCTAGCGAACTGCCTTTGGCAGTCATTTCGAGAACGAGATTCTCTCCAGCGAGCAAGCATTCCGTGCGTTTTCGGTCTTCGATGTCGGTGTTCGTCCCGAACCATTTGACAACCCTTCCATCGTTGTCGAACGTCGGAGTCGCACGGAAAAGAAACCAGCGATACACGCCGTCGAAACGGCGTAGGCGTCCTTCGATTTCACCTGGCTCGCCAGAAGCCAGAACGGATCGCCAGTAATCCACAAGTCCGTTCAGGTCGTCCGAGTGAAGAGCGACCGTTCAGCCCCAATCACGCGCCTGTTCGGCCGAGAGGCCGGTATAGTCGAGCCAGCGCTGATTGAAGAAGTTAGCGGAGCCGTCCGAACGAGCGGACCACGCGAGCGTGGGGATCGTGTCAACCACAAGGCGAACGTCCTGTTCATGTCGAGCCTGCTCGGAGCTATGCTCTGCGGATGCCATTGCGTAATTATAGGTCGTCGTAGCTAAGGTCCATGCCAAAGCGAGCGGATGCGAGTTTTGTCGATGAAGTCTGCATATTTGTTTCTCTCCTTCGTGCTTTTCTTGCAGGAGGATTTTTATGAATGCACCCCGGTGATCCCGACCTAATCGGCAAGGTGTCGGCACCACAATCGACTCATGACATAGCTCTCTCGTTTAAGTTAGATTCGTCTGCGAGTCGTTCGCGCAGCGCGGGGGCGACGCGGGTGCCAATCGCTTCGATGGCTTGCATGAGCTTCGCATGAGGTAAAGAGGCGGCGTTCATTTGAAAAGTGAGGCGCGAGATACCACCAAGCGCTTCACTGTGACGAACGATCTTCTCTGCTACTTCTTCGGCGTTGCCGACGAGTAGCGCCCCCTCCGGGGTTCGCTGCGCATCGAAGCCAGCACGCGTGACGGCCGGCCATCCGCGCTCCCTCGCGACAGAGGCGACGGCGCGGGCGTAGCCTGGAAAGAAGTCATCGATGGCCTCTTGTGTCGTACGTGCGATATAGCCCAGGGCGTGTACGCCGACTCTCAGTCGATTGGGTGAGTGTCCGAACCGCTTGCCGGTTTCTCGGTAGAGATCAATGAGCGGCCGGAAGCGCCGCGGTTCACCGCCGATGATTGCGACCATTAAAGGGAGACCAAGCGCGCCGGCGCGAGCGAACGATTTTGGAGTCCCGCCAACTCCCAGCCATATCGGTAAAGGATTCTGCACCGGTCTCGGGTAGACGCCCTGGCCTGTCAGGGCAGCCCGATGTTTGCCGGACCAGTGGACGTGCTCGTTCTCACGGATCTTCAGGAGCAGATCGAGCTTCTCTGCAAGTGGAGGCCGAACAATGGAAAAGACTCGATGAACGAACCGCGGCCTACGACCATCTCCGCCCGGCCTTGCGAAAGAAGATCGAGGGTGGCGAAGTTCTGAAACACCCGTACCGGGTCGGCTGAACTCAGGACCGTTACAGCACTAGTGAGACGTATGTGGTGCGTTCGTGCCGCCGCTGCTCCGAGAATGACCGCAGAAGCGGAATCGAGGTACTCCCGACGGTGGTGTTCGCCGATTCCAAACACGTCCAAGCCAACCTGATCGGCATGTTCGATCTGTTCTACCAAGTTGCGCAAACGGTCCGACGCGTCGACGGCAAGGCTGGCGTCGTCGTATGCCGCTGCGAAGCTATCGATGCCAATTTGCATTTGTGGTCTCGCCCAACTCTGTGATCATTTTGTAGCTCGTTCCTTACTGCTCGTGAACCGTGTTTCTTGTTCCTCCAAGTTTTTCCGCTGCGAGCAGCCCGAGCTTCTTGAGCGATCCGTAGAGCTGTTCCATTTCCTTTTCGGACAGTGCTGACATGAGCGCCTCAAGGTCCTTTGCATGCCGCTCGAAGCACGATGCCGCCAGCAGCTTACCTTCCGCCGTGAGTTCCACGACCCGCGCCCGTCGATCACTTGGGCTCGCCTTCCGTATAATCAGCCCGAGTTTCTCGAGACGGTCGACTGCGGCGGTCATCGAGCCGCTGGCTAGCAGCACCTTCTCCTGAATTTGAGAGATCGTGAGCGGACCTTTGTGCAAGAGAGCTTCTAGCGCCGCGAAATCCGTGAGGCATAGCCCCGCGTTGCCGATACTCTGCTCAGCCAGGAGGCTTAGCACACGATAGCTCTTTGTAATCACCAGCCAGAGCCGAGGTGCTGTAACGCGATGGCTCTTTTTCATAATGTTTTCCTAATCAGGCAGCTTGGGGCCGGGCCTGGGCCTTCATCCTGTTGTTCGCGGGGAAAGACAACAGGCGATCGACGGAAACTGCTCCTGCGCCGCGAATCATCAGAAAGGCCGAAGTCGCCAGCAAGAGGAGGTGGTACTCATAACCTTCTCCCTTCTGTGCTCCAGTCCAGTTCATAAAGAAGCCGAATTGACTATGAACCAGCGCGACTGCCACGATCATGTTGCAAAAGATTCCAAAGGACGCAACGCGAGTGAGCAGTCCGAAGATAAGACCCAATCCGCCGAAGAATTCCGCGGCAATGGCCAGAAATGCGAATACGGCCGGAATGTGCATGGCTCCCGTGAAGAAGCCCATCGTGCCGGTGAAGCCGTATCCACCGAACCACCCGAACATCTTCTGGGCGCCGTGGGCGAAGAAGATCACCCCGAGCACCAATCGAAGAATAGTGGCAATCAGTTTACGAATCATAGAAATTTCCTCCGTCGCAAGCTCGCTGCCCCGATTGGGGGACAGACAGCAGATAAGATGATTGTCCTTATATAAGGATTCTTTTTATCGAGGTAAGTGCGGACCCCTACCTACACTGTTTGTCGCGAAAGGGGCGAGCGGATCGGGGCCTCCATGGCCGCCGACAGTTTCGTCTCCACCGTATGTTTTCAGCAAACGGCCTTCGCTTACAAGAAGAGCCCGATTCAAAATCCCTTGGTTATTGGAGAGCGCCCCAAATTGTTAGTAGAACATAGGGCGCATGGCAATGCGGTTTGCGCTAAAGCGTCTCCATGTTTACGAAAATCAGGCCGCGAGAATCAGGGCTACAACAATCGACGAGGAGCCTATGCCGGTTACCAAACAACAAGCGCTCGACTACCACTTCGGCACACGCTCGTGAAGTCACCTGCGACAGTGAAACCTTCGTCTTCCGAGAGCACGCCGATCTGGTAGCGCCTGCGGCGCGGCGCACTGGAGAGTATGGTTGGTGTGTTCGCCTGCCGCAGTTCCCACCCGGCCTCGCTGGAGGCGCTTGGTTTGTTAAGTGGTACCCAGGCCACCTGGCTCTTTGGAATGATGGAGTTACGGCCAGACCAGCACTAAAATCTCTGAGCAACAAAGGACTTGTTACGTAAAATATCTCGGAATAAGGAGTTAGTCTCGAACCCCAAAGACGACCTCGTCTGGAATTTCTCCGATTGTCAAATAGATAATATGTGTAGCAGATAATATGCTGGCGAGAAGGCCAAGTCAAGGACGACAGCTATCCTTTAATGTGCAGGGCCGCTTGCGACAACCGGGGCCGGGGTGACCAACCTCAATTGGTCCAATGACGTCAGTACGCTTTGCCAGCGAACCGGGTCCTTTTTCGTCTCGATCGGAGCTGAGAGGTCGGAATAAAAGCTCAGGATGTTGGCGCGCAGCTCCGGCGAGGTCAGATCGAACTTCCGGCCTGACAACTGGGACAGCAACTGTGCGTAGGTGTCGTCGGTCAGCGAGTATTCCGCTGCCTTGGTCACTTGGCCGCTATCGAAATCACAATTGGGAAGCAGGAGCGAGTCGGTGCGCACCTCTTTGAGAAATGCCCGGTATTGATCGACGGTCGTGTTGATGCTTTTGAAATACAAGTCCTCAGTTTGCGGAGTCGGGTTCTTGAAGGCCAGTGCCTTGAAAGGACCGATTCTCGGCATGTACCGCAAGAGAACTGACAGGATCCGGGTTCCAAATCCGGGCTTGGTGTAGTCCTTTCCCCAGTCCTTTTCGTAATCGGAGCGCGAAAGGCGGTAGAGGAACTTTTGTTTTGCAAAATCAGGATGCTCGCGCATCATGTCCTTCTTGTGGGTTTGCAGTGCGACCTGGGTCATTTTTGGAATCATGTGGCTAATGGCGAAACGATACGAACCGATCGCAAGATCCTCGTGGGCCAACACGTCTTTCAACTCCACTCCGTACACGACCGGGAAGACCCGCTCCAGCAGAGGCTTGGACACTTGAAACCCGATGAAATCGTGGTACTGCTGCGACGCGTAACGATTCTTCGCCACCTGCACCATGTCGAAGCCGAACTCGGTTTTCAGATGCGCCGTCTTATCCTGAGCATACCGGACCGACTGGCCGAACTTCGCTCGCAACTTTGGATACTCGATCGCCACCGACTGGTTGACTGCGGGATGGCCGGCAATATCGGACGCATAATGTGCCAGCGCGCCCATGGCGAAGGCATACTCGTTCACGTCCTGGCTCTCGAGCAGCAGCTCGCGAACGAAGTCTCCGCTGCGAACGTAATGCACCAGGCTGCTGAATTCCGTGCTGCCGAATGGGTAATAGCCGAGATCCTGGATGACGGCGCCGCCATAGGCATAGGCGTGCGCCTCTGTGATCTGGTCTTCCGACAGGCCCGGATATCGCTTGAGCAGCAGAGGGCGGATCTCGTCGGTCCACACCAGGTCCACGATCTCTTCGTGGGTCAGAACTGAGTATGCGGACGAACCACCGCTGCACATCAGCACCACGAGAAGAAATGCCACAACGCGGATAGACAGCAGGCGCGACCCCTTGGTTATGGCGCCTGGTGATATTGAGGGCCGGTGCATGGCTAAATGCGGCCGAGAACCAGCAGGATGACCACGATGAAAAGGATCAATCCCACGCCACCGGTCGGGGCATAACCCCAATCTCGGCTATGCGACCATCGGGGCAGCGCACCAAAGAGTGCTAAGACCAAAATCACGATCAATATAGTTCCAAGCATGGTTTGCTCCTTTTTCTCCGTACTCAGACAGAAGATTCGCTATCTCCCGAATTCCCAAGCGGTGCGAGTCGAAAGGTTCCGACCCGGGCCGCTTGGAGTTAAATCAGCTTTCACACCACCCGTGGGCGGCTGACCCGTACAAGGTGCAGCCTCCAGAAGCTGCAACGGACAAGTGTTGCCTCCATGGCAGCTCCCTGAACATCTTGCGTTACCGCAAGTTTCCCGTCGTCACGTTGGCCGGGTTGCCGATGGCGTCGCCGGATACGAGAAGTTCAACTCTCCGGTTCTGCTGTCGCCCGGCGGAGTTATCGTTTGAGGCTACCGGCAAAGTATTGCCGAAACCTCTTGCGCTGACTGAATTCGTGGTTACGCCTTGTTGCACCAGATAATCGCGTACGGAGGTGGCACGATTCTCAGACAGCTTTTGATTCATGTCATCGCCGCCGACGTTATCGGTGTAGCCGCCGACTTCAATGTTGAGGCCAGGGTAGGCGAGCAGAATACCGGCAACTTTCGCCAGTTTCTCCCGTGCTCCCGGCTTCAAGGAATACCGCCCCGTGTCAAACAATACGTCGGACATGCTGACGATCAGTCCGCGCGCGCTGTCGCGAGTCTGGAGAATGGAATTCAATTGCTCCGACAAACGTGCGCGCATGGCGGCTTTGTCGGTGTCCGCTTGCTGTGCAGCTAGACGAGATTGGTCGGCATCGGCCTGAGCCGCGGTGACCGCTGCTGCTGATGCTGCCTGACTCGCCGCCATGTCTGATCTGGCCTGAGCTGTGTCAGACTGTGCCCGAGCCGTGTCAGACTGTGCCCGAGCCGCGTCAGACTGTGCCTGAGCCGTGTCAGATTGTGCCTGCTCCTTCTGCCGGGTCGCGTCGTCGGCTTGCGCTTGCGATTGTGCCTGCGCATCTGTGGAAGCCTGGCGTTCGTCGGCTTGACGCTGGTCATCCATCTTCTTGACTGCGATTGCGCGAGCGTCTTCGGCAGTTTGCACTGCCTCTCGGGCGACTGCGATCAGCGGCTTTGTCGGAACGTGCTTTCTGGTGGCATATCCATCTGCGTTGTTCATCAACTGGAGAGCGTGCTGATAGCTGTCGCTGGCGTACTGCTCGGCTCCTTCGGATTGAGCGATACGCAGCGCATTGCGCGCCTCAAAGAATTCCAACGGCAGCCTGGCATTCAGAACCACGGGGTCGAACTTGTAGCCGGTCGGAATATAGCCGCCCCGCTCCATGAGTTCGTACTTCGCATTTACCGCCTCGATGGTTCCTTTGGTGTCCTTGCGAATAATATTTTCGAGTATCACCACGTTGCTGGGTTGGCGCACCGCATAATAGGGTTCCGCGGTGACGATCAGCGCGAACGCCTGAAGGTCCGTGGTTACGTGCAGTTTGCTGCGGCTGTTGCCGCCAACTAACACTTCGCCCAGGTTTACAGCCCGGCCCTCGGGCGAAATCGCCCACAAGATGTAGGTCAAGTACTCGTTGCCGAAAGTCGTGGGTTTCTGCAGGTTGCCGAATTCCGCTTCGATCTCAATCGCTCCCCGTTTGCTGTTCACTTCGGCTTGACCATCCGCTGAGGGCATGAGATTGGTGCCTGCGAAATCCACCTTGGTGGCTCCGCTGCGATGCTTATAGTTGACCGCCTGCGTGGTGCGGCTGGTTACGACTACCCGGAACGTGGGTGTCTGAGCCATGGGCTCGACGGCCATTGTGGTTTGAGCACCGGTTTGAGCCAGTGCGCTCAAGCTCAGTGCGATTCCGACTGCTAACAACATCTTCATCTTCATATGTATCTCCTTGGCAGATGCCTGCCTGGTTACGTTGTCTCGATCTTGCCTTGGTGACAAGGTGTCCCTAAGCGGTCTCTTCCATCTCATCATCCTTTTCCGACATGGATCGCGGAGAGGGAGTGAAACAGTCCAAATACATTCAGCAGCCAGAGCACCACAGCAATGACCACCACCCCATTCAAGATTGACTTGATGGACGCTTGCATTGGAATGAAGCGATTGACCAGCCACAGCAGAACACCTACCACGATGAGAACTTCCAGGAGTTGAATTAAAGGCATAATCTTTGACCTTTCTTAACGGTTTCGCGGGCCAACCTCTCTCTCATCCGCTGTGAGGTCTTGCCCGAATCTCTACATGCGAGAGCTTTAGGGTCGAATCGTGTCCGCCGGAGGGTCCGCGGCATACACACGGATGACGAATGCCAATCCGCTGGATGTGTTCGCTGCGATGTGGATTGGTTTGACCTCATCTACAGCGACCTAAGAATGAGAAGTACGAATTGGCGGTCGTCGCTCTCTCGAAACACTCAGCTAAATAAAAGGATGACAGGTGCGGACTTTCGCGTCTGAGCAAGATTGCTCACATGGGAGGGATTACGATTGTCGTGCTTGTCCCAAGATGGGTTCACTTGTCCCGACATGGGCTCAAGTCGGGAGACTTGGGCTTGTGCCGACATGGGAATATCGCAAAGCATACGACTTGCTCAATAACGTCGGAGGATCGGTTCAGGCGGAGCGGGGGCCACTTTGTCAGAGCAGATCCAGGCAAGTAAGTTCCGTATTCAGGCTGATTCACCATGGTTCTCGGGTGTCGCTTGCATTTAGTACGTTACAGATATAACATGATTGGAAATGACTGTAACCGAGCGTGCGAACGTATCGTGGCTACTCCTGGTTTTCAGTCTTCCGGCGCGAAGCGCCAGCCAGCGGGTGGAGATATGGCGCAAGCTGCAACGCTATGGAACTCTGCCCCTGCGCAGCTCCGGTTACGTCCTGCCAAACACGGCCATGAATCAAGAACGAATGGAGTGGCTAGCCACTGCGATCAGGACTTACAAAGGGCAGGCTTCCGTGGTTCAGGTGAGGCGTTTCGACGATCTTACCGACGAACGGCTGAAGAGTCTTTTTATGGCTGCACGCTCGCGTGACTATGAAGCGCTGGCAAGTGACTTAAAGAGAGTACTAGCGCAATCCCGCACAGTGCGGCCAGCCCGGCGGCTGAGCCGGCTGCGGCGCCGGTTTCAGGAGATCACGGCGATCGACTTCTTCGACAGCCCTTCCCGCAGCCCGGTGGAAGATCTGCTGGCTCGAGCCGATGAACCTCGGAAAGAAAAGGGGAAGAACCGCAACCGGAGATCCAAGGAATACGTCGATCGCTCGTGGATCACTCGCCCGCGTCCTGGAATCGATCGGGTTTCGTCGGCATGGCTGATAAGGCGTGCTATCGACCCCAAAGCACGCTTTGTGTTTGGGGACGACCCGAGTGCGCACCCCGAGGCCATACCGTTCGACATGTTTGTGGCCACGGGATTTGGACATCGAGGAGAAGACTGCACCTTCGAAACATTCTGTAAAGAGTTTGCAATTCGCGAGAAGGGCATCAAGCGGGTTGCTCAGATCATCCACGACGCAGACCTGGGTGACGAGAAGTTTGGCCGGGCCGAGGGACAGGGACTCGATCAGGTGCTGAGCGGTTGGGCGCGGCAGGGAGTGGGCGACGACGAACTGCTGCGACGAGGGATGGAGTTGATCGAGGGTCTGTATCACTCGTTGCCGTGAGTTTGGGAGGTTGTGATGAACATCGGCAGCGTAGCCGAACGACTGTTGCTGATCAGCAACTCGACCCTGTACGGCAGCGGCTATCTGGACCATGCCGAGAGCGAGATTCGGGATTTTTTGGGGGGCACGGCGTGCGTCGCCTTCATCCCCTTCGCGATGTATGACTGGAAGGCTTATACGACGAAGACGCAGGAACGCTTTCGAGCGATGGGGTACCAGCTCGCGTCAGTACACGATATTTCCAACGCCCGGCGTCGATCGAGCGAACGCGATCTTCGTGGGAGGTGGCAATACGTTCCGTCTCTTGAAGGCGCTGTATGACGCGGACCTCCTCGGGATAATTCGGGAAAGGGTGAATGGGGGAGTGCCCTACATCGGATCGAGCGCTGGCTCGATTGTGGCATGCCCATCGCTGCGGACGACCAAGGACATGCCGGTGGTGCAGCCACCATCCTTCGAAGCATTGGGGCTGGTGGAGTTTCAGATTAGCCCGCACTACCTGGACCCTGACCCCTCGTCCACGCACATGGGGGAGACGCAGGAAGAAAGGATCAGGCAGTTCCTCGAAGAGATATGGAGAAACCGTGGTGGGGCTGCGAGAGGGTTCGATGCTCCGAGTAGAGGGAGGGGCAGTGACTTTGAAGGGTTCGACGGCGGCCCGCATCTTCCGCAGTGGCGAGGAGCCGGTTGAAGTTCTTCCGACTAGCAACCTGGGCGAGCTGTTGCGGCCGCAAAGCCGTTATGCGGAGGCAACCCTATGAAGTCGGAAGAGATCCTGCTGCTTACTGCAAAAGACATGCGGAGCTTACTGTCGCTCAATGAATGCATTGTGGCGGTTGAACAAGCGTTCCGTTTGTACGGAGAAGGCAAGGCTTTGCCGCCAGGGGTTCTGGGTATGCACGCGCGAGGCGGCGGGTTTCACATTAAAGCTGCGTTTCAAGAGCTTGGCAGAAATTATTTTGCCGCGAAAGTGAACGGGAACTTTCCGGGGAATCCGGCGGCATTTGGGTTACCCACGATCCAGGGAGTCGTGGTTCTGTGCGATGCCGAGAACGGCCGGCCGCTGGCAGTGATGGACTCAATCGAAATCACGGGGTTACGCACTGCGGCAGCAACGGCGGTAGCCGCGAAGTATTTGGCAGTACGGGATTCGCATGGGGCAACCATTTGCGGATGCGGCAAACAGGGACGAATGCAACTCAAGGCGCTAGCCGCAGTTCGTCAGCTGAAGAAGGTATTCGCCTACGACAAGAACCCAGCACAGGCAACACGGTTTGCACAGGAACTCGCGGACGAGTTGGCAATATCAGTGACTTCCGTTACGGACTTGGCCGCTGCGGTGCGGCGAAGCGACATCTGTGTGACCTGTACGACATCTCACGAGCCCTTGCTGGGCACCGCCGATGTCGCACCCGGAACCTTCATTGCGGCGGTCGGCGCGGACAATCCCGAAAAACAAGAGATGCACCCGGACCTGATGGCAAAAGCCGAGATCGTGGTTGACTTGATAGAACAATGTGCGTCCATCGGGGACCTGCATCACGCCATCGAAGCGGGGGTGGTTACACGATCCGATGTGCGCGCCGAATTGGGCGAGGTGGTAGCAGGCAAGAAACCCGGACGCACGTCAAAGGAGGAGATCGTCATTTTCGATAGCACCGGCACCGCCCTGCAAGATGTGGCTGCGGCGGTTGTCGCGTATGAGAATGCGGAGAGGCACGGAATCGGCGTCCGGTTGAATTTTGCAGCGTAAATGTCCGCCCAGAGGCTTTTTGCAGACATGAAACAAATAATAAGGAGTGAGAAGAAATGCAACAAAAGAATACTTCCAAGAAAACGAACTACAACCCATCCATGGCATCACGGTTCTCGTGGACGTTGGTTGCACTTGTACTATCGCTCGTAAACGTCGCCCTGGCTCAGGGTGCAAGCCCGTCCACCTCCAACCAGGGCACCAGAGACTGGAAAGCAGTGGAGGACGCGATGGGACGCGCCGGACAGATACAGCCCGGTGACGTGATCAAGTTCAGCATGCCGCGCAAGGATCTTCACGTCGTCCTGGACCAGGTCGTGATCAAGCCGGGTTTGGCTTTGGGATCATGGGCAGCGTTCAAACGCGAGGGCGGAGAGGCCATGGTCATGGGCGATTTGGTACTCACCGAGGATGAAGTCGAACCGGTCATGATGAAGCTTCAACAAGGTGGCATTCATGAGTCGGCTGTGCACAACCATTTGATTGGAGAGTCTCCGCGCGTGATGTATATGCATATTGCCAGCCATGGCGATGCGCTCCAGATGGCAAAAGCAATTCACCAAGCGCTGGCGCTAACTAAGACTCCCGGACCGGATGGCAGTCCGGCGCCCCAGGCAGCATCCGAACTCGGGTTCGACCAAAAGCAGGTGGAACAGGTTCTCGGGCACAGCGGAAAAGTCAATGGCGGAATCCTTCAGATCGGCGTACCCAGGGCGGAAACAATTACGGACTCGGGTATGGCGGTTCCGCCGTCGATGGGCGTGGCGACGGCCCTGAACTTCCAACCAACCGGCAACGGCAAAGCGGCGATCACTGGAGATTTTGTCCTGCTTGGGAGTGAAGTCAATGCAGTCATCAAGACACTCCGAGAGAACGGGATCGCGGTGACTGCGCTTCATAGCCACATGCTGATGGAAGAGCCTCGCCTGTTCTTCATGCATTTCTGGGCAAATGACGACGCGGTGAAGCTGGCAAAGGGACTGCGAGCGGCGCTCGACAAGACAAACTCAGGAAAATGAAAACCGACAGTCATGTGGGCATGCGCCAGTTGCAGAGAGTGTCCTTCCCTCGATTCGTCGGCTATTTCTTGTGGCTGGGGACTGTGGGCTTCGGCGGGCCCATCGCGCTTGCGGGCCACATGCAGCAGGATCTGGTAGACGAGCGCGGTTGGGTGAGCAAGCAAGATTACGTTGAGGGTTTGGCGTTGGCACAACTGGCGCCGGGACCTCTGGCAGCTCAACTGGCGATTTATCTGGGCTACATACGCGGCGGGATATTGGGTGCGACTGCGGTCGGACTGGCGTTTATTTTGCCTTCGTTCCTGATGGTGCTGGCGCTCTCCGCAGCCTACGTGCGCTTCGGTGGACTGGCTTGGATGCAGGGCATGTTCTATGGCATCGGAGCGGCAGTGATCGGAATTATCACTCGTTCCGCGTTCAAGCTGACGAAGCTCACGCTGGGGAGGGACAAATTGCTGTGGGGCATCTTCGTCGTTCTGGCAGTTTCCACGGCGTGGACGTCGAAAGAGATCATTTGGTTGTTTCTGCTTGGCGGTGTGGTGGCCGTGCTGGTCAAGGCATTGCCCGCAAGAAAGCGAGCAAGCGGCGCCGCGATGCTCCTGCTCGCCACTGGCGCATTCCCGGCAACCGGTATCCTATGGGAAATATTTCTCTACTTTGCGAAAGCCGGGATGTTCGTTTTCGGAAGTGGACTGGCAGTTGTGCCATTCCTTTATGGTGGCGTCGTGCAGGGACATCATTGGTTGACCGATCAGCAGTTCGTAGACGCGGTTGCGGTGGCCATGATCACTCCGGGACCAGTGGTCATCACCGTGGCTTTTATTGGCTACCTTGTCGCAGGGGTGGCGGGTGCGACGGCAGCCGCACTGGGCATATTCTTGCCCGTGTATCTGGTAGTTGCAATTCTCGCGCCGTCCTACAAACGCTGGGCCCGGAATCCTCAGTTGAACGCGTTTGTGCGAGGAGTGACAGCAGCCGCAACGGGAGCAATCGCAGGAGCGGTGGTTGTGCTGGCGCGACGTTCGATTTACGATTTGACGACCGCCGGGATCGCCTTGGCGAGCTTTGCGGTGCTCTTCCGATGGAAGCTCCCCGAGCCCGTAGTTATAGCATGCGCGGCAGCCGCCGGGTTGTTGCTCCGGCATCCGTGAAACCGGCGATGTACCTCAGTCCCCCGTTTTCGGTCTTGTATTGAGTACATCCACGCTTCTGTCTGACAAACAAAATGCGCTATCCTATACCATAGTCGGTATTCTTGTTAGAATTAGCGGTTCTGTTAGGTTCGGTATACATCTCAGGGAGACAGAGACTTTATGACATATGTAATTGCAGAACCGTGCATCGGGACCAAGGACACCGCTTGTGTGGACGCCTGCCCGGTGGATTGTATCCATCCTAAGAAGGATGCGCCAGCGTACGCGGAAGAGGAAATGTTGTACATCGACCCGGTTGAGTGCATTGATTGTGGGGCGTGTGTGCCCGTCTGCCCGGTGTCGGCGATTTTTGCGCTGGATGACTTGCCGGAAAAGTGGAAAGAGTACACCGAGCGGAACGCCAAGTACTTTGGCCGGTAAAATCGGGTTCAGCATTTGGGTTGGGCGCACGTCTTTTGCATATGGGCGTGCGCCTTTTCGTTTTTTGAGGTTGGTGCAGGCGTGAAATCAAGGGTGTGACAGTCCCCGTTTGAGGTCGCAAAATGCGACCTCAAACAGTTCGGATATTCCGGAACCGCTCAACAGACCGCGGATCGGATTCGGTGTACCGGCAAGGGCCCTGAAGGCGCGCTGAAGTCAAGCCTGGACTCCCTTGCGCCACACCGCACTTTGCCCGGCTCCGCCACCGAGGGATGGGAGCGATAATACTTCAAGTCGGGGACCGCTGCCTTTCCATCTCCCCACCACTCCGTTACAATCAAAGGTCACCTGCTGAGCTTCCATGGCGCTGAAGGAGTCGGAAGCGATTGTTTTGCGGACGTATCCGTTGCGCGAGGCCGACCTGCTGGTCACGCTTTTTACCCGCTTGGAAGGCAAGGTACGCGGGGTGGCGCGCTCGGCGATGAAGTCCCGGCGGCGATTTGGTGGGGCGCTCGAGCCCCTGACCTACGTCCGAGCTTATTACGAGGATCGTGAGCGGCAGGAGTTGGCGCGGCTGGATTCCTGCGAAGTCCTGGAGTCGCCGCTAGCATTTGAAGTGAGCTATCCGCGGGCAGTCGCACTGGGCCACATTGCGGAGTTACTGGACGAGTTGCTGCCGGATCGTGAAGCCAATGATGATGTTTTCCGGCTTGCGCTGGCGGTGCTGGGCGGGCTGCACGGAGCCGATGTGTGGATGCCCATCACGTACTTCGAGTTGTGGATGACCCGCCTGATGGGCTATCTGCCGGAGCTTTCCGAATGCATCGTCTGCGGCCGGACGCTGAATGGGAGTAGGGCATTCTTTCATGCGTTGAGCGACGGGTTGATGTGCGCCGACGATAAGCGGCTGGCGTCATCGGAGATTTCCGCGGAATCTCGCACGTTGGCTGGACAAATGTTGCGTGCGTCAGTCGAGAGTTTTGCGGCGCCGCCAGGGCGCAAGGCGCAAGCAGCCGATCTGCGTAAGTTTCTGCTCCAGGCTATCCAGCGGCACATAGAGAAGAAGCTGCTGACGGCAGGGATGCTGGAGAAGATCAGCAGTTAGCATTTGGCACTTAGCATTTAGCCATGAGAGGTTCTAGTTGGCTTCTTGCAAGGACGGCGAATGTTTGGGGCAGAAGGCTAAGTGCGTCGTACTCACACTTTGAATCATACCACCTCCAATCCGCTCACTTTCCAGGAACTCATCCTGCGCCTCCAAACTTTCTGGGCTGATCGAGGATGCGTGCTGCAACAGCCCTATGACGTCGAGGTCGGTGCAGGAACTATGGCGCCCGAAACATTTCTGCGGGTGCTGGGGCCGAGTCCGTACAAAGTGGCCTACGTGCAGCCTTCCCGCCGGCCGGCCGACGGACGCTATGGAGAGAATCCGAATCGTCTTTATAAGCACACCCAATTGCAAGTGATTCTTAAGCCGCCGCCGGAGAACGTGCAGGATCTGTACCTGGAATCGCTGGGAGCGATGGGAATTGATCTGCGCCAGCACGATATTAAGTTCGAAGAAGACAATTGGGAAGCGCCGACGCTCAGTGCGTGGGGCGTGGGCTGGCAAGTCATGCTGGACGGCCTGGAGATCACCCAATTCACATATTTCCAGCAGTGTGGTGGAGTGGATTTGGATCCGATTTCAGCGGAGTTGACTTACGGGTTGGAGCGTATCGCGGCGTTTCTGCAGGACAAAGACAGCATCTACGACATCGTGTGGGCGCGCGATCCTGAAACAGATCAGGTTACAACCTATGGCGATGTGCGGCTAGCGGAGGAACTGCAGTTCTCGGTGTACAACTTCGAAGACGCATTAGTGCCCAGGCTTTGGGATCACTTTGAGCAGTACGAGCAGGAGTGCGATATGCTTCTGCAAAAGTTTAGCGGATTGCAGAAGCAGCGTGATGCGATGGCGTATGCGTCCGACAAGGACGAGCTTGTTTACGGTCAGATGCTCTCTGAGGTCCGCCGTTTCCCGGTACTGGCCGCTTACGATCTTTGCCTGAAGTGTTCGCACCTGTTCAACATTCTGGACGCTCGCGGCGCGATTTCGGTGACCGAGCGTGTGGGAGTGATTGCGCGAGTGCGTGCGCTAGCTGTGGGGATTGCCAAGGCGCATGTGGATCAGCAGCAGGACGAGACGGCATCCGAAGAGGCGGAACCGGAGAAGAGGCCGAAGGCGAAAAAAGAAACAGCGCCAGCGATGTCGTGACTTGTTAAGTCTATCTGGGTTTTTGTAGTGCCTCCGTCCACGGCGGCTATCCCGTGGGCGTCTCGCCCGCCCGGCCGATGGCAGGATGCCCTCGGGACAGCCGGCAAGATGCCGGCGCTACGGTGAAAAGATATGCCAGATTTTCTGCTTGAAATCGGTTGCGAAGAGATTCCGGCGCGGATGATCGATGCCGCTTCGCTCGATTTGCGTGAGCGTGTGCATAAGTTGCTGGAGCGGGAGCGTCTCTCCGCCAGCGGAGCGATTTCGAGCCTGGACTCCCCTCGTCGTATAGCGGTTCTCGCATCAGGACTTCCAGCGACTCAGCCGGATGTCACGGAGCAGGTCACCGGGCCTTCGACGAACGTGGCTTTTAAGGATGGACAGCCCACACCGGCCGCGCATGCTTTTGCCCGGAAGGCTGGGGTGGATGTTTCTCAACTGGAGAGGGTGACAACTTCCAAGGGCGAATACCTGGCCGCAAAGATCACAAAGAAGGGCCGGTCGGCAACTGAAGTCCTATCCGAACTGCTTCCCAAAGAGATCAACTCGATTTACTGGCCGAAGAATATGTACTGGCGCAAACCGAGCGAAAAGTTCGTGCGGCCCGTACGTTGGCTTGTGGCATTGCTCGACAAGGAAGTGATCCCGCTCGAGTTCGATGGCATTCGTGCCGGGAACCAATCGCGAGGGCACCGGATTTTGGCCGAAGGCCCGATTCTGATTCCAGGCGCCGGTTCTGCCTATGTTGAAGCCTTGCACGCGGCAAGAGTTCTGGGTCGCGGTGAGCGCGAGCAACAGATTCGCAAAGCACTCGACGCTGCCACTCGTACCGTCCCCGGCGCGCGTTGGCGTGAAGATAAGAGTCTGTTGGATGCAGTCGTCAACCTGACCGAGTTTCCTTCGGTAATCCTGGGAAGTTTCGACCGCGAGTTTTTGGAATTGCCTGAGGAAGTCCTGGTCACGGTGATGCGCGATCATCAGAAGTATTTCGCAGTCGAAGATGCGGGCGGCAAGCTGCTGCCCCATTTTCTGGCAGTGCTGAATACCGATGGCGACCCGCGGGGCATCATTCGCCATGGGCACGAACGCGTGCTCCGAGCGCGGTTTAACGATGCCCGGTTCTTCTGGCAGACTGATCAGAAGCATCCACTGCGTGAACGGACAGTGTGGCTGAAGCACGTCACATTTCAGAAAGACCTGGGCAGCTACTACGAAAAGACGCGGCGGGTGCAGCGTTTGTGCAGTTGGCTCTGCGAAATCATCCGCCAAAACGGAGTGCCGGTTCGCCCGGGGATCGTGCACAAGGCAGCGTCCCTGGCGAAGGCCGACCTGACGACTGAGTTGGTGAAGGAGTTTACCGAACTGCAGGGGATCGTGGGCGGACTGTACGCGCGTGCTCAGGTGCTTGATTCCGACATGAAGGCCGACGCGCACGAAGCAACCGCCATTGCGATCTACGATCAGTACAAGCCGGAATCCATGGAGGATTCGGTTCCGCGCTCGGTCGAGGGAGCAGTTCTCTCCATCGCCGACAAGGCGGACAGCATTGCCGGAATGTTTGCCCTGGGCTTGCAGCCGACCGGATCGAAAGACCCTTTTGCGTTACGGCGGCAGGCGAATGGGATTGTGAAGACGATTGCCGAGAAGAAGCTGCCGCTCAGCCTGAGTCAATTGTTCGCAGACGCGCGCGAAGTCTACCATGGTTCGGCGGCGGAACGAAAGTTTTCAGGTGAAGTTGATTACGCAGACGCGCTGCGCACCTTCTTCCGCGAGCGCCTGGAGTTTTATCTCCGCGATGCGCTCGCGTTTAAATACGACGTAGTGAATGCCGTGCTGGCTGCGGGCTCTGACGATGTAGTGGACGCGGCCGCACGCGCCGAGGCGGTGACCAGGGTGCGTCCATCGGCGGATTTCGAATCGATCTCTATCGCATTCAAGCGCATCAAGAATATTCTCCGTCAGGCCAGCGAAACCAGAAAGCGGGTGGCTTCCGCTCTCGATGCGGAGGCTCTCCAGGATGTGGCGGAAAAGGAGCTAGCGTCTCAAATCCCGCAAACGGCCGAAGCGGTTGATACGCTCCGCGCGCAACGCAATTACGAACATGCTCTCATGGAGATTTCGAAACTTAGGCCCGCAGTGGACCGTTTTTTTGACAAAGTGATGGTCATGGTTGAGGACGAGCGCATCCGGGCGAATCGACTCGCCCTATTGCAAACATTGTTAGAAAACTTCTCCACCATCGCCGACTTTTCCGAGATTGTGACCGAAGGCAAGGAATCCAAGGAATCTTCGAAACAGTAAAGGACTCATTTTATGGCAACGCAAACTCTCCCCGAAGCAGAAATAGGAGTAACAGAAAAGAAATCGGCAACCAAATACGTTTACTTCTTCGGCGGCGGCAAGGCCGACGGCAACGGCAAGATGAAAGACGAGCTCGGCGGAAAAGGTGCTGGCCTGGCGGAAATGACCAACGCGGGGCTGCCTGTGCCCCCGGGTTTCACAATCCAGACCGAAGCCTGCCGTGAATACATGCGGCAGGGAGGCGTTTCGAAGCAGGTTGACCGCGAGATGGAAGAGGCGTTGGCCGAACTCGAGCAACTGCAAGGCCAGAAACTCGGCAGGGGCGAGAACCCGCTGTTGGTAAGCGTTCGCTCGGGCGCAAAGTTTTCCATGCCGGGCATGATGGATACGATTCTCAATCTCGGTCTGAACGATCAAAGCGTGGAGGCGCTCGCGAAGCGCAGCAACAACCCGCGCTTTGCTTACGATTCCTACCGCCGTTTGATCCAGATGTTCGGCAACGTGGTGCTGGAGATCCCGAAACCGTCTTTCGATGAAGTCTTCGACGCCAAGAAGAAACAGAAAAAAGCCAAGCTCGATACCGACCTCGACGCCAAAGCGTTGAAAGGAGTCATCGCAGAATATAAGAAGGTAGTCAAGAAGCACACCAAGCACGACTTTCCGCAAGATTCACACGAGCAACTGGTGATGGCGCGCGACGCCGTGTTCCGCTCCTGGCAGAACGACCGCGCCAAACACTATCGTCGCATCAACAACATCTCCGACGATCTGGGCACCGCGGTGAACGTGCAGGCCATGGTCTACGGCAATCTGGGCGACACCAGCGGCACAGGAGTCGGCTTCACGCGCAATCCTGCGATTGGCACCAAAGAGTTCTACGGCGAGTTCCTGATGAACGCGCAAGGCGAGGATGTCGTTGCCGGCATTCGCACCCCTGTTCCAATCCTCGAACTGGAGAAAATCATGCCGGATGTTTACCGGCAGCTCCGCGAAATCACCACCCGGCTGGAAAAGCACTATCGCGACATGCAGGATTTCGAATTCACCATCCAGGAAGGCAAGCTCTACATGCTGCAAACCCGCAATGGCAAGCGTACCGGACTTGCTGCGGTGCGCGTGGCCATCCAGATGGTGGAAGAGGGGCTGATCACAAAAGAAGAAGCGATCTTCCGCGTCGAACCCAACCAGCTTTATGACTTCCTCGTTCCGCGCCTGGACGAGAAGAAAGTAAAGATCGAAGTTCTTGCAACCGGTCTGCCGGCTTCCCCGGGCGCTGCTGTTGGGCAGATTGTGTTCACGGCGGATGAGGCGGTGGAAAAGGCGGGGCACGGCAGCAAGAGAAATCCGGTCATCCTGGTCAGAGCGGAAACCACTCCGGAAGATATTCACGGCATGGAAGTCGCCGCCGGAATTCTGACCTCACGCGGCGGTATGACCAGTCATGCCGCGGTAGTCACGCGCGGCATGGGGAAGTGTTGTGTCGCGGGCGCAGGCGACATAGAGGTAAACGAAAAGGCTCGCGAGATGACGGTGAAAGACCAGGTATTCAAGCAGGGCGACTGGATTTCGCTCGACGGAACCACCGGCCGTGTGATCAAGGGCAAGCTTAATACTCTCGATGCAAAGCCTGATGACCCTGAACTAATGAAGTTCATGGGCTGGTCGGAGCCATTCCGCAAATTAGGGGTGCGGGCCAATGCGGACATTCCACGAGATGCCATCCAGGCGCGTGCGTTCGGCGCCGAAGGCATCGGTCTGTGCCGCACCGAGCACATGTTCTTTGCCGAGGACCGCCTTCCCCATGTGCGGACCATGATCATGGCGCGCGACGAAAAGGAACGCCGCGCTGCTCTCAAGAAGTTGCTGCCGATGCAGCGCTCCGACTTCATCGGTGTGTTCCGCGCCATGGACGGCTTCCCGGTAACCATCCGCACGCTGGATCCGCCGCTGCACGAGTTCTTACCGCGGCGTGAAGACCTCATGGTCGAGATCGCCGTGCTTGAGGCTACCAAGCCGAAGTCGCCAAAGCTGGCAGGTCTGCGCAAGCTTCTGCGGCGGGTGGAAGAGCTGCACGAATTTAACCCCATGCTCGGACATCGTGGCTGCCGCTTGGGGATCACATATCCCGAGATCACCGAGATGCAGGCCCGCGCCATATTCGAAGCGGCAGTGACTGTGGCCAAAGACGGTGTGAAGATCTATCCGGAAGTGATGATTCCACTGGTCGCCACGGTGAAAGAAATGGCCAACCAGGCGGCCATTGTGCATCGTGTGGCCCAGGAAGTTTTCCAAGAAAAAGAGAAAACTGTGGACTACCTGGTGGGCACAATGATCGAGCTGCCACGCGCAACCTTGGTAGCGGATGAAATCGCCAAAGAAGCCCAGTTCTTTTCGTTTGGCACCAACGATCTGACGCAGACTACGTTCGGCTTCTCTCGCGATGACGTGAATAAGATCCTGCCCACCTACATTGCGGAAGGAATCTTGAAGCAGGATCCCTTCGCTGTGCTTGATCGCGAGGGCGTTGGACAATTGATCCTCATGGCCACGGAACGCGGCCGGAAGACGCGTCCAGATTTGAAAGTTGGAATCTGCGGCGAGCACGGCGGCGAGCCTTCCTCAGTCGAGTTTTGCCACCAGATCGGGCTGAATTATGTTTCCTGCTCACCATTCCGCGTGTTGACGGCGAGGCTCGCGGCGGCGCAAGCAGCCGCCAGCGAAAAGTTGAAGGTCGAGGGCGGAAGAACCAAGTAAGTACAATTGGGAAGGGCATTTTTCGCCGAGGACATGCGACCTCTAGCGCAAAGGGAATTCATCCACCGTTTGGCGGACCTGCGTGGGTGAATACAGCTCTCTGTGATTTACTGTACTTTCTGCAGGCGGACGATTAATTTCTGAGCGAAGTTCTCCTCTGAGTCTGACCACAGCAAACGTCCACTGGCGCCGGAACTTTTCTCCGCTTTGTTCGTGAACTCCACGAGCTTGTGCACATTGGCGCGAACTCGGGTTTCGGCCTCGCTGGTGAGTTGCACTTCGTCCTGAAGGAAAGACGAGTCTACGCCGAAGTCCACCTGGACATGGCCCTCGTGCCGGTAAGTTCCTTCTTCAAATTCGACGCCGTGCACCATGAACTTTACCCGCGATGCCTGCAGAGCCCACTCGTGCCGGTCGGGGGAAAGGATCCAAAGGTCCCAGAATGCTTCGAATAAATAGGCATAGTCTTCATGAAGCAAATCAGAGGCGAGGAGCACTGCCTCCTCGGGAGTGATGCCGGGGCTGAACCGCTGTTCGAAAATCGTGGGCTCGTTCCAGGAGACGGGATGCAGTGCCAAATAGCTTATGCCAGGCTGCTGAGCGGAAAATGGAAACTGCCGCATAACCGCCAAAGCTCGCGGCAACAGCTCGTCCAATTCAAAACTCGGGAACCACAGGCTGAGAAAAAGGGAATCGGCCACAGATCGCTCCGGCCCACGTGGGGCGTCCTCTGGATTCTAGAACGTTCCCAGGCAATGGGGGAACGGCATCGCGACAACAATTTCATTTGATATGCTGGCTCAAGTGAACTAGCATCGACTGGCGCCAGCAAGCTGGAAGGCGATCGATTTTGACAGTGTCGAGGGGCACTGCTACCATCGATCAATTAGCCCGCCTTCATGGTCCCCGTCGTCTAGCCTGGCCTAGGACATCGCCCTTTCACGGCGGTAACACGGGTTCAAATCCCGTCGGGGACGCCAACCTTATCAACCACTTGCAAATCCCCTCCAGAATTTTGTAGGTCCGTTACAGTCCGATAAGCCTCGGTGCTTGGTTTTTCTTCGTTTTTGTCGAGCAGCAAACTCACAACTCGGCTCTGCGCGTCTCGCTTGGTTTGCGTGATTGCTTGCGCATAGACGTTCAGAGTGACCGAGATGTTTGCGTGCCGCATTAGCTCTTGCACAACCTTCACGTCCTCGCCGTTCCCCTTGAG
>Ga0209118_1000123_pt1 | contig 54943 bp, 62 predicted proteins | sample BlaSpr_A8_Ref_M1_FD_187988 | JGI IMG/M metagenome (GOLD analysis project Ga0209118, IMG submission 187988) | Forest soil microbial communities from Thunder Bay, Ontario, Canada - Black Spruce, Ontario site 2_A8_Ref_M1 (SPAdes) (version 2) | ecosystem: Environmental > Terrestrial > Soil > Boreal... | reverse complement strand
GCGATCAAGCGCTTCGACGAGAAGACGCGCGCCGTCGACGCCTTCCTCGGGCCGTTCGGCGCCGACGGCAACCGCACCACGCTCGAGTACAAGTCCACGGTGCTGTTCGACACGAATCTCTTGGGCGGCGAGCGCCACACCTTCACCGCCCTCGTCGACAATCGCCGTGAGGACTACACCCAGGTCGGCAACCCGCAGGACTTCCGCAAGGAACGCACCGGGCTTGCCGGCGAATACGTGGTCGACCTGCCGAGCCACACCACCGTCTCGAGCGCGCTCCGCCACGACTGGAACAAGGGCTTCGTCGACGTGCTGAGCTGGCGGGTCGCGCTCTCGCAGCGCCTTCCGCAATGGGGCACCCGCATCCACGCGACCTGGGGCAAGGGCATCACCGAGCCCGACGTGTTCCAGCTGTTCGGCTCGACCTTCAACCTGCCCAATCCGGCGCTGCATCTGGAGCAGTCGATCGGCTGGGACGCGGGCGTCGAGCAGAAGTGGCTCGGCGGCCTGCTGGTCACCGACGTCACCTATTTCTCGACGCGCTTCACCGGCAAGATCGATCTCGTCTTCGATCCCGTCGCCGGCGGCCTGATCTACGTGAACGGCACCGGCGTTGCGGTGCGCCGCGGCGTGGAGACCGCGGCGACGGCGAACCTCGCCGACTGGTGGTCGGTGACGGCGACCTACACGCACCTGCTCGCGCGCGACAGTCTTGGTAATCCGGAGATTCGCCGGCCCGCCAACTCCGCCGCGCTCGAGACGACCTTCCGCTACTTCGACAGCCGCGCCAAGGCGACCTTCGGCGTCATCTACAACAGCGTGCGCAAGGATTTCTTCTTCCAGCCGACGGCGACGCTGCTGGTGGACTTGCCGGGCGTCGTGGTGGCGCGCGCGTATCTTTCCTACGACGTGACGCCGCAGGCGACGCTCTACGTGCGCGCCGAGAATGTGTTCGACGCGCGCTATGAGGAGATCTTCTCCTATCGCGCGCCGCTGCTCGCGGTATACGCGGGACTGAAGGTGAAACTCGGCGAATGAAAGAAATTGAGCGAAGACAAAAAGCAAGAGGCCGGCTTTTCAGCCGGCCTCTGAAAATTCGAAAGTGCTCGGAACGGAGGCTTACTTCTTGCCCTTGTCCTTGTCCTTAGCCTTGGCCTCAGCCTTGGCCTTGGGGGCGCCCATCTTCGCCTTGCCCTTCTTTCCCTTCTTGCCTTTCTTGCCTTTCTTGCCCTTCTTACCCTTCTTGCCCTTCTTGCCCTTCTTGCCTTTCTTTCCTTTCTTACCCTTCTTACCCTTCTTACCTTTCTTACCTTTCTTGCCCTTCTTACCTTTCTTACCTTTCTTGCCCTTCTTGCCTTTCTTGGCCTTCTTGGCCTTCTTGGCCTTCACGACGGACGTCGCGGTCGTGGCGGTCGCCGCCTCGACGTCCGCCATATTCACGGCGACTGGCACGGCGAACATGGTGGCGGCCAGCAACGCGACCTGGAGTTTCTTCAACATGGGAATTCCTCGCGGGGATCGGATTATGGATTCGATCGACTCCCCTCGCCGATCGTCGCGCCGAGATTGAGCCTACGGCGCTGAACTCCCCCTGAAACCCCGTGTCACCCGCGGTTCAGCTAGGTGAACGTCGGATGATGCGGCCGTTCATCCATCGTTCAGCCCTTACCTACCCATGCGGGAAAACGATCTAGGCATACACGCGCAGGGTTGTATTAGCGCCGTCGAACATGCGGATCAGCTATTCGCAGCCGCCGACTCCGCCCGGATCCAGCCGAGGTAGTCCGAATCGCCGCCGCTGACCGGCAGCACCAGAATCGCCGGCAGCTCGTAGCTGTGGCCGCGGCGGACGGCCTCGCCGACCCGCTCGGCGAGCGCGGCGCGGGTCTTCACCAGCATCACCACCTCGTCGGCCCGCTCCACCGCGCCCTTCCAGCGGTAGATCGAGACCATGTGCGGGAGAATGTTCACGCAGGCCGCCAGCCCCGCGTCCACCAGGCGGCGGCCGGCCGCCTCCGCCTCGACAAGCGACGGATAGGTCGTATAGACGAGAACTACTTCATCCATTGCCGCGCTCCTCGCGAGCCGAACGATGCCCGAAAACGCAAAGTACGACAGGATCGCGTTCGTCGCGAGCGCGCACGAAGAGGCACAGGCCGCAAAAGCGCGCCTGGTCGCCCGCCATGGCGATCACCTGCCGGCCAAGGCCGATGTAGTGGTGGCGCTCGGCGGCGACGGCTTCATGCTGGAGATGCTGCACGAGCTCGACGGTAAGAAGCCGATCTACGGCATGCACCGCGGCTCCGTCGGCTTCCTGATGAACGAGTTCGGCGACGACCGCCTGACGGAGCGCCTCGTCAAGGCCGAACGCACCGTGATCCATCCGCTTGCCATGGAGGCCAAGGACGCGAGCGGAAAGATTCACAAGGCGCCCGCCTTCAACGAGGTCTCGCTTTTTCGTCAGTCCTACCAGGCGGCGAAGCTGCGCATCTCCATCGACAACAAGGTGCGCCTGGTCGAGCTCATCGCCGACGGCGTGCTGGTGGCGACGCCGGCCGGCTCCACCGCCTACAATCTCTCGGCGCACGGGCCGATCCTGCCGCTGAACGCGCCGATGCTGACGCTGACGCCGATCAGCCCGTTCCGGCCGCGGCGCTGGCGCGGCGCGCTGTTGCCTGATCGCGCCAAGATCGAAATCAAGGTGAACGAGGCCGACAAGCGGCCGGTGAGCGCCGTCGCCGACCACTTCGAGGTGCGCTCGGTGGTCGAGGTCCGCGCCCGTCTCGATACCGAGGCCTCGCGCGTGCTCCTGTTCGATCCCGGCCACAGCCTCGACGAACGCATCCTCACCGAGCAGTTCGGCTTCTGAGCGCTACTTGATTTGCTCCGCGACCCAGTCCGCGTAGTTCGCGGCCCGGGCGTAGATGCCGTAGAGGTCGAAGTTGGCGCCGAGGCCGCAGTGCTGGCCGCCCCACACGGTGGTGCCGAAGCTGACGATGCCCACCTGCACCACCTTGCCGTCCGCGAGCTTCGCGAACAACGGCCCGCCGGAGTCGCCGTTGCACACGTCCTGGCGCGTGCCGCGCTTGCCCGAGCAGATCATGTTGTCGGTGAGCACGCGGCCGGCGTTCTTCTCCAGAATTCCCTGGATGCTCTCGCGCGCCTCGCGCCCGACGCCGATCGCGCTTGCCATGACGTCGATGATGGCGCGGCGATAGTTCACGATCGCGGTGTTGCAGGCGTTGCGGTCGAGCACGTCGAGGTCGACGTGCTGGAGCGCGATGGGAAACGAGCCGGTCTGCATGCGGCCCCAGCCTGCCGCGGTCACCGGCTTGCCGGCGGTGCCGAGCTCGAGCTCGCTCGCCCGCGTGGCGAGCGTGACGGTGCTGATCTTGACCTTCGGCGCTGCCACGAGCTCGAGGAGCGCGATGTCGTTATCGATCCTGTGCTCGTTGTAATCGGGGTGGCGGATCACCCGGCGCACATGGATCCGCTCGCCGTTCTGGAACTGGTTGGAGCCGGCGTAGACGTCGATCTCCGCGGGCTCGACGATGCGCGACTTGTCGTCGGTGCCTTTGCGGGTGACGCAGTGCGCGGCGGTCACCACCCAGCGCGGCGTCACCAGCGAGCCACCGCAGAACTGGCCGTTGGCCAGCGCTTTCTGGTCGCCGCCGGCATTGGCGTTGATCAGCGCCACGATGAACGGATAGGCGCCTTCCGGCGCGTCCTCGCCGAAGAACACGCGGGCTTCGCGGTTCGCCTCCGGCTGCGCGAGACGGGACTTCGCAGCGTCGAAGGGGAGAGCCACTGATTCCGTTTGCGCCGCCGCCGGGGCAAGCGCGGCGAAGGCGAGCGCAACGCCGCAACCAACTGACCAGATTGTCCGCATGTGATGAACTCCCCCTGCAAAGGTCGCCCGACCTTTGCAAGGCTACACCGAATTGTGGCGGAGAGTTGCCGTCGCCGTCAGGCGGCGACGACGAGATCGGCCGTGTAGGACCGCGCTTCCTCGCGCGCCGCTTCCGCGGCGAACCGCCGCAACAGCGCCAGCAGCTGGTCGAGCTCGTCGGGGGCGGCACTCTCATAGCGCGTCAGCACGCGCTCGATCATGCGCCGGCGCAGGATGGCGTGGCTCTGCTTGTCGGCGGTGAAGCCCATCTCGTTGATGACCTCGAGCGCGGCGCGGAAGGCGAGGAAGGCGGCCGGCGGGAGCCCGGCGCGCTGGTAGACGGCGCGGAATCCGTGGCCGCCGCGGTCGGTAACGATGCCGGCGACGCGCGGGGGCTCCATGCCGGTGAGCTCGGCCAGCGCCTCGACCAGGAAGCGCACGTTGCCGGCGAGCAGCGCCCGCAGGATCAATCCGCCGGTGAGCTGGCCGGTGGTGCGCAAGTGGTGCACCAGCGCGGCGACGTCGTCGTCATTGGAGATTTCCGACGCGATGGTGACCGTGGCGCGGTCGCAGGCGTCGCGCGCCACGCGCTTGGCGCGCTCCTCGGGCAGCCATTCGCGGTGGGTGACGAAGCGGGCGAGCGTCTCGGAGAAGACGGCGACCAGCGCCTGGCGGGTCTCCGGCGGCAGCTCCGGCCGCGCCAACAGCGCGTCGCGCAGCGCCGCGAGATGGCCATGGCGCTCGGCGATGCGCGCGAGCCCGCTTGCCGTCGGCTGCGCCACCGGATTTTCCAGAAGCACGAGGCAGGCGGCCGCACTTCCCACTTCGGCAAGCGCCGCGGCCACCGCCGGCGACACCGGGGCGCGCGCGGCGACCGCGCTCTGCATGCGCTCGGAGCCGGCGCCCACCAGATCCACGAGCTCGGCTTCGTTCAGCATGGGCGAGCGCGCCACCACGATCTCGGCGATCTCCGGCTGGTCGTGGGCGAGCGCGATGACCACGCCGTGCGGCGCTTCGGCGGCGGCGCCCAGCGCCTCGGCCAATGCCCGGCGGACGAGCGGCGACGGGTCGTCGAGCAGCACGGTCATCGCGGCCTCGGCCGCGAGTCGGTCTTCCCGCTCGAGTTCCGAGTAGAGATAGGCGCGGGCGAGAGCGCTGGTGGCTTCGGCCCGCTCGCCGGCGGGCGCCGTCTGAACCCAGCGCAAGAAGTGGCGGACGATCATGCAGCACCGGAAGGTTGAACCGGCGGAACCTAGGCGGTGTGCCGGAAATACCGCTGTTTGGAAAGTCGCCGAGTCTCGCTTAACAATTCGTTAACCCTGAATCTTTGAACTAAATGAAGGATTTGGCTACTGTTCCACAGCCGCCCATTAAGGGGTGCGGCAGCCGGTTAACAATTCCTTCCTGGGGGAGGTTATGGCCGAATCGATTCGCCACCCGCGCGGCGGTCTCTACTTCGAGGACTTCGAAGTGGGCAGCCTCACCGAGCACCGCTTGCGGCGCACGGTGACCGAGATGGACAACGTGCTGTTCTCCAACATGACGCTGAACCCGCAGCCGCTCCACATCGACCGCGAATTCTGCGCCACCGAAACAGAGTGGGGAAAGCCGTTGATGAATTCCCTCTTCACCCTCGGGCTGATGATCGGAATTTCGGTGAACGACCTCACCGTGGGCACGACCATCGCCAACCTCGGCATGCACGAGGTGAAGTTCCCACATCCGCTGTTCGAGGGCGACACCGTCCGCTGCACCACCGAGGTGATCGACAAGCGGGAGTCGAAGTCGCGGCCCGACGCCGGCATCGTCGAGTTCCACCACCGCGCCTACAAGCAGACCGGCGAGCTCGTGGCCGAATGCCGCCGCCAGGCGTTCATGAAGAAGCGCAGCGCCTGATGCGCTCGCTCCTGTTCGTCCCGGCCGACAGCAGGAAGAAGCTCGCGAAAGGCATGACGAGCGGCGCCGACGCGCTGATCCTCGACCTCGAGGACGCGGTGGCGCCGGCGGCGAAGACCACGGCGCGCGCGACGGTGCGCGATTTTCTGAACGAGGCGCGCGGCTTCAAGACGCGGCCGCGGCTGTTCGTGCGCATCAACGCCTTCGCCACGGGGCTTGCCGACGGCGACCTGGAAGCGGTGGTGGCGGCGGCGCCGGACGGGATCATGCTGCCGAAGTGCGGCGGCGGCGGCGACGTGACGCTGCTCGACGCCAAGCTCGCGGTGCACGAGGCGCTCGCCGGCCTCACCGACGGCGCGACCCGCATCCTCGCGCTCGCGACGGAGACGCCGGGCTCGCTGTTCACGCTCGGCAGCTATGCCGGCTCGAGCCGGCGTCTGGAGGGCATGACCTGGGGCGCTGAGGACCTGTCGGTGGCGCTCGGCGCCGAAACCAATCGCCTTACCGACGGCGGCTATGCCGATCCCTATCGCCTCGCCCGCGCGCTCATTCTTGCCGCGGCGGCGGCGGCCGAGGTGACCCCCATCGATTCCGTCTACGTCAGCTATCGCGATCTCGCCGGGCTGCGCGCCGAGGCCGAAGCCGGCCGCCGCGACGGCTTCGCAGCCAAGATGGCGATCCATCCCGACCAGGTGGCGGTGATCAACGAGGTGTTCACGCCCTCGGCGGATTCGCTGGCGCGGGCCAAACGCATCGTCGCGGCCTTCGCCGCCGATCCAGGCGCGGGCGTCATCGGTCTCGACGGCGAGATGCTCGACCAGCCGCACAAGGCGCGTGCCGAGGCGCTGCTCGCGCGCGCCAAGGCAATTGGCCTCGTTTGATTCACTTTGGCCGGATCATCTGGAACACGTCGGTGACCACCGCGTAGTCGTGGTAGCCGCAGCGCGCGATCGGCTTGAGGGCGGCGGTGTCGAGCAGGCCGTTCCTGATGAACCGATCGTCGATGTGGACGCCGATCACCTGGCCGAGCACCACGTAGCGGTCGAGAAACTTTCCCGCGATGTCGTTGAGCGGCACGATCTGCAACAGCTTGCATTCGAGCGCGCAGGGGGCGGCAGCGACTCGCGGCGGCTTGACCAGCCACGACGGCGCCGGCGCCAGCCCAGCCTGCTCCATCTCGTTCACACCCCGCGGAAGCGTCGCCGAGGTGAGATTCATCTGCTCGCGCAGGTCCCAGGTGGCGAGGCTGCAAACGAACTCGCGCGTCTCCTCGATGTTCGAGACCGAGTCCTTGTGGCCCTCGCTCGAGAACATCACGCACGGCGGGCGCGAAGAGATGCCGTTGAAGTAGGAGTAGGGCGCGAGATTGACAGCGCCGCTGGCGCTCATCGACGTGATCCAGCCGATCGGGCGCGGCGCCACGATCGCCTTGAACGGATCGTGCGGGAGGTTGTGATCGTTGCGCGCAGTCTCGTAGAACAAGACGGACTCCTAAAGTCGCGTGACCACGTCGCCGAGCGCCGGCCGCGGCCGGTCCTCCGGCTTCTGCCGTGGCGTTCCGATATGGATGAAGCCGGCGATGCGCTCCTCCGGCTTGAGGCCGAACGCATCGAGCACGCGGCGGTCATAGGCCGGCCAGCCGGTGACCCAGTTGGCGCCGAAGCCGAGCGCATGCGCCGCCGAAACGAGGTTCATGCAGGCGGCACCGGCGGAAAGCTGCTGCTCCCATTCGGGTATCTTCGGATGCTTCATCGCGCGCGAAATCACCGCGACGCACACCGGCGCCTCGCCAAGGCGCTTCGTTTCCTTCTCGATCTCCGGCCCGCTCGGATTGGGGTTGTCCGCGCGATAGACCGAGAGCACGATTGCGGACGCCTTCTTGCGCCCCTCGCCTGCGATCACGAGAAACCGCCAAGGCACGAGCTTGCCGTGGTCGGGCACGCGGGCGGCGACAGTGAGGATCTGGTCGAGCTCGGCGGCTGTGGGCCCGGGCTCGGCGAGATCGGGGATTTTGGGCGAACGGCGGGTGCGCAGCAGATCGAAGGCGTCGGGCATGAGGGCGGGCCAGTAGCATAAGGCCGCGTAAAGCTCCAACGGACTTGCATTCGCCACAAGGCCAGTGGAAAAAACACCATGCCTGGGCGGCTTCTCTCCCCGATGGTTGGGCCCCGCGCCCGCGTGGCCGGCGCGTTGCTCGCGCTTGTGATCGCGCCCGCGACGGCGCTCGCCCAGGCGGTCACCGTGTCCCCGTTCGCCGGCAACGCCGACGGCGGACCCGTGTTCGCCCCACCGCCGATCCAGAGCGTGCCGCCGGTGCAGCCGCGTGCGCCGCTCGCCGCCCCCTCCACGACGCCGCACCAGAGCATTCCGGCGGTGGCCGCTGGCAAGGTCGCGCTTGCGCTCGCCGCCCGCTATTCGACCGACGGGCCGTTCATCCAGCGCTCGGTGATCTGGCGCGTGTTCAACGAGCGCACCGAGCCGACCGGACCGCTCGTGCTCGCCGCCGAGGGCGCGGAGCCCTATCCGGTGTTCGCCCTTTCGCCCGGCAACTACGTGGTGCACGCGAACTATGGGCTCGCGAGCGTAACCAAGCGCGTGCAGCTCCGCGCCGAGGCGCGGCGCGAGACGTTGATCGTACCGGCGGGCGGCCTCAGGCTGCGCGGGGTGATCGGCGAGACCGCCATCGCTGCCCAGCGCTTGCGCTTCGACATCTACGAGGGAAGCTTCCTGCAGCGGGTCGGCGGCAAGCCCGGCGCCCGCACCAGCGGCGAGCGGCCGCCGGTGGCGCGCGGCATCGCGGCCGGCGACCTCGTGCTCCTTCCCGCCGGCGCCTACTACGTGCAGTCGACCTACGGCGAAGGCAACGCCACGATCCAGGTGGACGTGCGCGTCGAGCCCGCCCGCCTCACCGACGCCACCGTGCATCACCGCGCGGCCCAAATCACGCTCCGCCTCGTGAGCTCGCCCGGCGGCGAGGCGATCGCCAACACCGCCTGGTCAGTGCTCACGCCGGGCGGCGACACCATCAAGGAATCGATCGGCGCCTTCCCGAGCGTGGTGCTGGCCGAGGGCGAGTACGTCGCCGTCGCCCGCCACGACGGGCGCATCTACAGCGAGAATTTCAAGGTACAGACCGGCCGCGACCGCGACGTGGAAATTCTGGCGCGCTGACGCCGACCGTCTCGCCGAGGGCTACGCCGCTTCCTGCATCCGCTTCAAATCGGGCGGCACCGATTCCGCGGCGAGCGCCGCCAGCGCCGCGTCGAGCGGCATCGACGACTGCTGCGGCGAGCCGAGGCGGCGGATCGAGACCGAACGCTCGGCCGCCTCCTTCTTGCCCACTACCAGGAGCACCGGGACCTTCGCCAGCGAATGTTCGCGCACCTTGTAGGTGATCTTCTCGTTGCGCAGGTCCGCCTCGACCCGCAACCCCGCGCGCCTGGCCGCCGCCACCACGTCGTTGGCATAGCCGTCAGCGTCCGAAGTAATGGTGCACAGCGCCGCCTGCACCGGCGAAAGCCACAACGGCAGATGGCCGGCGTGGTGCTCGATGAGGATGCCGATGAAGCGCTCGAGCGATCCGAATATGGCGCGGTGGATCATCACCGGCGTCACCTTCTCACCCGACGGCGCGATGTAGAACGCGCCGAGGCGGCCCGACATGTTGAAGTCGACCTGCACGGTGCCGCACTGCCAGTCGCGGCCGATGGCATCGCGCAGCACGTACTCGAGCTTGGGGCCGTAGAACGCGCCCTCGCCCTTGTTTAGCACCCACGGCCGGGCGGACGCGTCGAGCGCCTTCTTCAGGCCCGCTTCCGCCTTGTCCCACGCCGCGTCGTCGCCGATCCGCTTTTCCGGCCGGTCGGAGAACTTGATGCGCACGTCGTCGAAGCCGAAGTCGGCGTAGATCGCGAGAATCTGGTCGTTGATCTTCAGCACCTCGGCGCCGATCTGGTCCTCGGTGACAAACACGTGGGCGTCGTCCTGGGTGAAGGCGCGCACGCGCAGGAGGCCGTGCAGCGCGCCGGACGGCTCGAAGCGATGCACCTTGCCGAATTCGGCGATCTTGAGCGGCAGATCGCGGTACGACTTGAGCCCGTTCTTGAAGACCTGGATGTGACCCGGGCAATTCATCGGCTTGATGGCGTAGACGCGCTCGTCGTCCTCGCGCTTTTCCGTGAGGAACATCATGTCGCGATAGATCTCCATGTGGCCCGACTGGACCCACAGGTTCGCGTCCATGAGCTGCGGCGTGTTGACCTCGAGATAGCCGCCTTCCTCCTGGCGCCGGCGCATGTAGGCCACGAGCGCCTCGAATAACGTCCAGCCCTTGGCGTGCCAGAACACGGCACCCGGCGCGTCCTCCTGGAAATGGAAGAGATCGAGCTCGCGCCCGAGACGGCGGTGATCGCGCTTCTCCGCTTCCTCCAGTCGATGGAGATACTGGTCGAGCTGCGCCCACTCCGGCCACGCGGTGCCGTAGATGCGCGTCAGCATGGGATTGCGGTGATCGCCGCGCCAGTAGGCGCCCGCCACCTTCATCAACTTGAAGGCGCTGCCGACCTTGCCCGTCGACGTCATGTGCGGCCCGCGGCAGAGATCGAACCAATCGCCCTGCTTGTAGATCTTGATCGGCTCGTTGCCCGGAATGGCGTCGACGAGCTCGACCTTGAACATCTCGCCGCGGTCGGCGAACACCTGCTTGGTGTCGTCGCGCGACCACACCTCCTTGGTGAACGGTTTGTCGCGCGCGATGATCTCGCGCATCTTCTTCTCGATGGCGGGGAAGTCTTCCGGCGTGAAAGGCTCGTTGCGGAAGAAGTCGTAATAAAATCCGTTCTCGATCACCGGCCCGATCGTCACCTGCGTGCCCGGCCACAGCGTCTGCACCGCTTCGGCGAGCACGTGCGCTGCGTCGTGACGGATCAACTCGAGCGCCCGCGGGTCGTCGCGGCTGATGAACTCGATCTTGGCGTCGCGCCCGATCTTGTCGGAAAGATCCGCCACCCCGCCGTCGAGGCTCATCGCCACCGTGCGCTTGGCGAGCGAAGGCGAGATGCCCTTCGCGACCTCTAGTCCGGTGATGCCGGGAGAATATTCGCGCCGCGCGCCGTCGGGAAAAGTCAAGGTGATCATGTCGTCTCTCCCGCTCACTCCTGCGTACCGCAACAGGTAAGCGTCGTTTCCCTGTAACGCGCCCCGCGCACTCCGTCCACCCGTCTGCTACGCGACTGAAAACGCTGAAATAAAAATCACGATCGTCACTTGCGCGTCGTGCAGAAGAAATTGATCGCACGCAAAAGAAGAAAGTGGATTCGACCCTCGCGCGCTTGCATTTGGAAAAATTTTTTCCACACGACTCACGATTCCGCAAAGTCGTCACATTCGGCCCGAACGGATGACACAATCGAGCCCAAAAATTCAAAAAATAAAAAAGACGTGCGGCGGCCCTGCAACACGCAGGAAGACGCTGCCGGTGCGGCGGGACGGCGGTCAGACGGAAAACTTCCGCGCGACCACCGGTTAGGCGACGGAGGGGTCATGCGTAGAGGCTATGTGCCTCCACGCGGTGCGCTGACGCGCACGCGTGGACGAGTGAGCGCGTTCGCGTTTTTCGCCGCGGCGTATGCGATTTTCAGCCCAGCATCAGCCCAGGACATCAAGGTCGCCCGCACCGATGGTGCGGGAGTGGTGCGCCTCGGCCTGCAGACCAACGAGAACACGGTTTCGATCGTCTCGGGCAACCTCAACGCCACGTATCTGGCGATCGCCTACGACATGTCCGCGGTGCTCGACGACGGGGAGCGGCTGCGCATCCTGCCCGTCGTCGGCAAGGGCGGCGGCCAGAACATCCGCGACGTGCGCTTCCTCAAGGGCGTCGATCTCGGCATCACCCAGTCGAACCTGCTCAATCAGTTCCGGCGCACCAACGAGATCGGGCCGATCGACGACAAGATCGTCTACATCGCCAAGCTCTTCAACGAGGAAATGCACCTCGTGGTGCGCGCCGACTCCGGCATCACCACGATCGATCAGCTTGCCGGCAAGAAGGTGAACTTCTCCGACGTCGGCTCCGGCACGCAGCTTTCCACCCGCGACATCTTCGAGCGCCTCGGCATCGCCGCCGAGGAAGTCAACATGGGCCAGGCCGACGCCTTCGAGGCGCTGAAGCGGGGCGAGATCGCCGCAAGCGTGCTCATCGCCGGCAAGCCCACCGGCTCCACGGCGAAGCTCAAGGCCGCCGACGGCTTCCGCATCCTGCCGGTGCCTTTCCGCAAGGAGCTGCAGGCCGACTATCTCCCGGCGACCCTCACCCACGAGGACTATCCCGGCCTCATCGCTGCGGGCGAAACCGTCGACACCATCGCCGTGGGCGCGGCACTCATCGCCTTCAACTGGCCCAAGGACACCGACCGCTACCGGCGCATCAACCGGTTCGTCGAGGCGTTCTTCGCCAAGATTCCCGAGTTTCAGAAGGCACCGCGCCATCCCAAGTGGCGGGAGATCAACCTCACCGCCACCATCCCCGGCTGGAAGCGCTTCGCGGGCGCCGAGGAATGGCTAGCCCGGAGGCGCGAGGAGGCGGCGGCCGCGGCGAAGAAGGATGCGGCGGAACGGACTGCCGAACGCGCCCAGCTCAATGAGTTCATCGCTACGCGGCAGAACGCCCGCGCCAGCGCGGTGTCCGCCGAGGACCGCGAGGCATTGTTCCAGGAATTCCTCAAGTGGAAGCAGGCGCGTGAGCGCCGTTGATCGGAGAAGCGCGTAACCCGTTGCCCTGTCGGCACGAGGAGGTCGTTATGAATACTCCCATCGCCCATTCCCATTCCGATGTATCGCCCGCGGGCGGGCGCGATCGTCACGCACCGGCGACGGACGTGGAGCTGAAAACGCTCGACAGCCCGCCGCTCGCCGATCCGGATTTCGAGATTAGCGACAACGATCTCGAGCGTCTCGAGCGTGACATCGAGGCGTTGCAGTCGAGCCGCATGCGGCCGCTGAGCGAGATGCGGCCGCCGCGGCGTGCGGCGGATCCGGTGCCGATTCCGGACTGGGTTCGCCGCGTGGACCCCGAACTTCGTCCGCGACCGCCGCGTGCGCGCCGACGCGGCTTCACTTTCGGCTTCTTCGCACGCATGGGCGTCGTGGTGCTGGTGGGCGGGGTCGGGACGCTAGTCGTGCTCGGAAAGATTCCAGCCAACGGCTGGCACACCGCCAAGGCCGAGCTTTTCCGCCTCGCCTCCGCCGCCCCCTGGGGTCGCGCCGCGTCGAAGCCGCGAACCGCCGCGACGACGCCGGCGCTCGTGCTCGAAGGCTCGACCACCGAATCCGGCGATGCGATCCTGCTCGGCGTCAAGGTCGCGGGCCCTGTCGAGGGCGCGGTCGCCGTGATCAGCGGCCTCGCGCCCGGCACCACGCTGACCGCCGGCCAGGCGTCGGGCCCGAACGGCTGGCTCTTGTCGGCGGCGGAACTACAGAACGCATTCATCCGGCCGCCGCAAGGTTTCGCCGGCACCATGCAGTACGCGATCGAGCTGCACCTCGGCGATGGCACGCTGGTCGACCGTCAATCCATGCTGCTCGACTGGCCGGAGGCGACGACGACGCCGCCCGCGCTCGCCGCGGCGCCGCGCACCATCGACGACGACGAGCTCGCGCTCCTGATGAAACGCGGCCAGGGCCTCATCGAGACGGGCGATCTTTCCGGCGCGCGCCTTCTGCTCAAGCGCGCGGCGGAAGCGGGCAGCGCGCGCGCCGCGTTCGCGCTCGGCGCCACCTACGATCCGCTGGTGCTCAAGGAGATCGGCGTAGTCGGGTTCGCGTCCGACGTGGCGATGGCGCGCACCTGGTACGAGAAAGCGAAGGAAATGGGATCCCGGGAGGCGCCGCGGCGGCTAGAGCTGTTGGCAAGTCACAGCCGCTGAGGCTCTCGGCGCGCCGGCGGCGGCGTAACAGTATCAGCCGCCGGCGTGTTCGCTTCCCCGTCGCCAGTTGCCGTAGCGCCACGGCAGGTACCAGCGCGCCCTATTCGGCAACGTCGCGGGCACAAAATCAAGTCCCGATCCGCCGAGCGGATGGCAGCGGCACACCCGCGACAGCGCGATCCAGCCGCCGGCCCACAGGCCGTGGCGGGCGAGCGCCTCGTCGGCGTATTCCGAGCAGGTAGGAAGATATCGGCACTCCCGGCCGATCAACGCCGAGAGCGTATAGCGATAGACCCCGAGCACCCCACGCGCCGCAGTGCGCGGCGCCTTGGCCGCCGCGCCGAACAAGGTGTCAAGATCGCTCATTGCGCCGCCCGCACCGGGCGCTTGCCCTCGATCTCGTCGATCGCCGCCACCACCGCGTCGAAGGTGAGCATGGTGGAGGCATGGCGCGCCTGATAATCGCGCACCGGCTGCAGCACAGCGAGATCGGCCCACTTGCCGCTTGGCGCCTCCCCCTTTTCCTTGAGCATCCGGCGCATGGTCTCGCGCACCTCCCGCAGCTCCACCGCGGTGGAGCCCACCACGTTCCGCGCCATGATCGAGGATGACGCCTGGCCCAGCGCACACGCCCGCACTTCATGGGCGAAGTCACTCACCCGGTCGCCCGCCATGGCGAGGTCGACCGTGACCGTGGAGCCGCAGAGCTTGGAAACCTGGGTCGAGGTGGCATCCGGCGTGGCCAAGCGGCCGATTCGAGGGATGTCGCCGGCTAGCTCCAAGATACGCCGGTTGTAGACGTCGTTCAGCATGGCCTGCCTAACTCCGGATCGTCGGCCGCCGCCACCCGCCGGTATCGGGGGGCGGATTTACGGTTAAATCGGCCTGTCGAGGGCCGGATGTCGCACCGTCCGCCCTGTCGTTTGTCAGCCACAATCCACACCCAATATAATGGCCGCTCGGGTGGGGCGAAAGGCGCGGTTGCCGGATAACCGGCTTGTTGACCCTTCCCCGGTCGCGGTGTCGGAACCTTCTTTCGGGACCGTGCGTTGAAGCAGGATGAAAACACCGGTGACACTTCGGCTGCGCTTTTGCTGCGGCCGTCGAACGGGGAGCCTCCTAACATGGATGCCGTTGTAACTGCGTTTCAGCCACGCGCGGAAGCCGGGGCTGAAGTCGACCGTGTGCGTCGGCCGACACGCGAGGAAGCAGAAGCTGCCGCGCGCACGTTGATCGCTTGGATCGGCGACGATCCGAACCGCGAAGGGCTGAAGGAAACGCCCAAGCGGCTGGTCAAAGCGTACGAGGACACCTTCCGCGGCTATCGCGAAAATCCTGACGACGCGCTCGACCGCACCTTCGGCGAGATCGACACGTTCGATGACATCGTCATCGTGCGCGACATTCCGTTCTACTCGTACTGCGAGCATCACATGTTCCCGATGATCGGCAAGGCGCACGTCGGCTACTTCCCGGTCGGGCGCGTGGTGGGCCTGTCGAAGATCGCGCGCGTGATCGACGTGTTCGCGCGCCGCCTGCAGACCCAGGAGCATCTCACCTCGCAGATCCTGAACGCGATCGACGAGAACCTGAAGCCGCGCGGCGCCGCCGTGATGATCGAGGCCGAGCATCTGTGCATGGCCATGCGCGGCGTGATGAAGCAAGGCGTCTCGACGGTCACCACCCAGTTCACCGGCGTGTTCCGCGACGACCCGGCCGAGCAGGTGCGCTTCTTCAAGCTCGTCCACGCCAACAAGCGCTGACGCTTCAACTCCATCGACCGACAGGTTATGACACTCCTGCCCGCAATTGCGGGCAGGAGCTTGTCATGACCCGCTTTGCCTTGCCCGGCGGCGACCTTGAGGACGGCGTGCGCTTCACGCCGCGCTTCGACGAACGCGGCCTGATTTCGTGCATCGTCACCGACGCCACCGACGGCGCCGTGCTCATGCTCGCGCACATGAACGAGGAGGCGCTCGCCCGCACCATCGAGGAGCGCGCCGCCTGGTTCTGGTCGCGCTCGCGCAAGGAGCTGTGGCAAAAAGGCGCGACGTCCGGCAACCGCTTCGAGGTTGTCGACCTCCTGGTCGACTGCGATCAGGACGCCCTGGTCATGAAGGTTAACGTCGCGGGCTCCGGGGCCGCCTGCCATACCGGCCGCCGCTCGTGCTTCTACCGGCGGCTGCCGCTCGGCGGCAAGGCGAATGCCTCGATCACGACCGCGTTCGTAGACGGTAACAAACGTTGACGCGAATTCGTCATGGTTGCCCGCTAGTGTTTGGAACTGGTGGTGCGCACGACGTTGAGCCGGCACCGCCCGCGGAGTGAAGGAGTGAATATGGTGTTTCTCGCCTGGAAGCGAAAGCGCGAAGCGGAGATCGAGGCCGAACCCGTCGACCGGCAGGAGCCGAAGGCGGCCAGGCCGACGATCGGGCTCGCGCTCGGCGGCGGTGCCGCGCGCGGCTGGGCGCACATCGGCGTGGTGCGCCGCCTCGTCGCCGCCGGCATCGCACCCGACGTCATCGCAGGCACTTCCATTGGCGCGCTCGTCGGCGGCGCTCACGCGTGCGGACGGCTCGACGACCTGGAGTCGTGGGCGCGCGAGATGACCAAGCGCCGCGTCTTCGGCCTTCTTGATTTTCGTTTCGGCGGCGCCGGCCTCATCGGCGGCGGTCGCCTCGCCCAGCTCCTGCGCGACAGCGTCGGCGATACCGCGATCGAGGATTTGCCGATCCGCTACGCCGCGATCGCCACCGAGCTCAGCACCGGCCACGAGATCTGGCTCACGCGCGGCAGCCTGGTTGACGCCATCCGCGCCAGCTACGCGCTGCCGGCGATCTTTCCGCCGGTGAAGGTGGCGGGGCGCTGGCTCATGGACGGCGCCATGGTGAATCCGATCCCGGTCTCCGCCGCCCGTGCGCTCGGGGCCCGCGTAGTGATCGCCGTCAACCTGAATGCCGACGTGTTCGGCCGCGGCACCGTGATCCAGGACCACGGCGTCGAGCCGGAGGTCGCGGCAGAAGCGATGGCCGAGCCCGAGGCCGAGGAGAGCCGCTTCGGCAAGGTGCTGCGCCTGGTGCGCCGCCAGGCCGCCGACTATGACGGGCCGCGCGGCATCTCGTCGGTCATGGTCGACGCCTTCAACATCACCCAGGACCGCATCGCCCGTTCGCGCCTTGCCGGCGATCCGCCCGACGTCATGGTGGCCCCGCGCCTGGGCAAGATCGGCCTCTTCCAGTTCCACCACGCCGAGGACGTGATCAGGCTTGGCGAGGAGGCGGTCGAGCGGGCGCTGCCCGAGATCAACGAGGCGATCGCGGCGCTGGGCTGATACCGGGCGGTCAGGCGGTCCGGATATATTCCTCGAGCGCGCCCTTCTCGCGTTCCATCTCCGCGAGCCGGTACTTGACCACGTCGCCGATCGAGATGATGCCAGCGAGCCGCTCATTTTCCACGACCGGCACATGGCGGAAACGGCCGGCGGTCATGTGGTGCATCAGCTCAGGAATGGTCTCGTCGCCGCCGCAAGTGATGACGTCGCGGGTCATGGCCTGCGCCACCTGCTCTTCCAGCGCGCCGCTGCCGCGTGCGGCGAGCGCACGCACGATGTCGCGCTCCGACAGGATACCGATCACGCGGGCATCGGCCCCGGTCACGACGACCGCTCCGATATGGCGGTCCGACAACAGACGCGCGGCCGCGGCGAGCGTCGCGACCGGCGCAATGGTGCAGACTTCACGGCCCTTGAGGTCGAGGATGGCGCGGACGGTCATGGGCGTCCTCCAATCGAGATTCCCTACCCCGCCGGCGGATTGTCCGCCTTTCGGCGGGATTGGCAAGGGCTCTACTGAGGTGCCGCCCGCACCGGGTCGAAGAGGGGAAACAACAGCAACCCTCCGAGGAACCCGCCCACGTGGGCCTGCCAGGCCACGGTCGCATCGGCAACGCCGGTCGCGAACGCGCTCGCGCCGAACATCAGGTTGAGCAGGAACCATACTCCGAGGAACGCGAGCACCTGCGGGTTGCGCAACGCGCGCATGAGCGGGGCGGCCGGCACCTTGAACGCGTCGGGCCCGTGGCGACGGAAGCCGCCGAGCGGTCCTCCGTCTTCGAAGGCAAAACGCGTCGCCGCCGCCATGGCGCCGGAAATCGCCGCCGACGCGCCGATCACCGGCACGAACTCGCCTACGTGCGTGATCAGGTGCGCGAGCGCTCCCGCCGCCGCCGTCACCGCTGAGAAGGCGAGGAAGCGCCCGGCGCCGAAACGCCAAGCGAGCGGGCTGCCGAAGGCGGCGAGCCACACGAGATTGATGCCGATGTGCCAGACGTCGCCGTGCAGGAACGCATAGGTGACGAAGGTCCAGATTCCGGCGGCGACGCCGCCCGGGAACTGCACGTCGATCAGGAGCTCCGAGCCGTAGCGCGCCGGCACGAAGGCGAACCACAGGAGCACCTGGAGATCGGTGTCCGGGTCGAGCAGCAGGCCGCGCACGCCATGGATGGCCGCGAGCACGAGCGCAAGCCACAAGACGACCCACGGCAGGTTGAAGATCGGCTCTCGGGAAGGGGGCACGAGCGGCTTCCGAATCTGAAAAACCACATAGGCAGTCCGCGCGCCCGGGGGCAAGCGGCGCCGAAAAAGAAGAGACCCGCGGGAAACCCCTTCCCGCGGGCCTTGTCACGTCCCTGCTCCCCGTCCGGGAGAGCTTTCAGTGGTGAGCCGTCTTCAGAAGCCGAGGTGAACCTAGCACGGACAATTGTCCCGTCCACGCCAACCGCGTCTTAACCCTAATTTCGGCGCGACCCCGCCGTTTTCCGCGTCCGCCCGCCTGCGGCACGCCGCGTGCTCGATTTCTCCGTGCCGTCCCACAACGGGGCGGTGAGTGAATTCGGAGTTTTCCATGAAGCACGCAGCCACGCGCGAGCTCCACGCCTACTGGAACCGCCTGCGCGCCGGGCGCGCGGCGCCGGAGCGCAGCGATCTCGATCCGGGAGCGATCAAAAACCTGCTCGGCGACGTCTTCCTCGTCGAGGTGATGGCGGCGGAGCGCTATATCGTTCGCCTGGCCGGTACCCGCATCTGCGCCATGTGGGGCCGCGAGCTGAAGGGTAAGTCGCTCAGCGACGCCTTCGCCCTCGACAATCCCGAAGAGCTTTACGAGCTGTTCGACGACGTCTCCGGCAACGCTATGCCGGCGGTCGCCGGCCTCGCAGCCGAAACCGCCGACCGGCGCAAGCTCGATCTGGAGCTCGTGGTGCTGCCGCTCCGGCTGCGCGGCCGCACCCATGCCCGCCTGATCGGATCGCTGGCGGCCCTAGAGGTGCCGTATTGGGTAGGCGCGGTGCCGCTGACGCGGGCCCATCTCGTCTCGACGCGGCTGGTGCACCCCGACAGCGAGGAGCACGACAGTATCGCCGCACGCGGCCCGCTCGCCGCCGGGCGTCTGCGCGTCGTTCCGGGTGGAAGGCCTTAACCGCGATTCATCTGGCCGCCACCGAGGATACGTCTCGTTAACCACGTCCGACTAGGGTCGCGCGGGGCGGTAGTTCGCTTCCCCTTAGGTCGGTGTGATGGCTCCAGCAACAATTCGGGCGACTGCGCTGCCGCTAAATCAGGAGCGGCGCCGGCATCAACGCGTCAAGGTCGTTCTCAACGGTCGCTACATGCTGTTGGATCGCCGCGAGTTCGACTGCCAGACCATCAATGTGTCGCCGGGCGGGGCGTTGCTCGCGGGCGCGACGCTGCCGCACATCGGCGAGGCAGTGGTGGCCTATGTGGATCATATCGGCCGACTCGAAGGCCGCTGCGTCCGCCACCTGCCGAACTCCTTCGCCATGACCGTGACCGGCACCATCCGCCGCCGCGAGAAGCTCGCCGACCAGCTCACCTGGTTCGCCAACCGCGCCAAGCTCGGCCTGCCCGAGGATCGCCGCCACGAGCGTTTCCCGCTCAAGGATCCGCGCTCGACGCTGACGCTGCCGAGCGGCCTTACCGTGCCGTGCCGAGTGATCGACGTATCGCTGTCCGGCGCCGCCGTCAGCGCCCAGGTCGTTCCACCCATCGGCTCGCCGGTGAGCGTGGGCCGCACGCCCGCCCGCGTCGTGCGTCACATCGAGGGCGGCTTCGCCGTCGAGTTCAGCCGCGTGCAGTCCACCGAGACGCTCGAGCGCGAGCTCAGTCCCGACGCCTAAATCGAACCGTTCGCGCCGCCTAGTGGCTCGGTCCGCGCGCGTCGACCCCGTGATAGGGCGGGCTGCCGTAACCGAACAGGCCGGCACTGACGCTTTGCGGTGCCTTTTCGGCCGTTAGCCCGACGAAGAATGTGGTCTCTCCCACGCACAGCGGCTTGGCGAACATGAAGGTGATTGCGGCGCCGTCCTGTTCGGCCGACTTGACGCTAACCGAGCCGACGCCGCCCTTCACGCCGACGAAGACGTCGAACAAGTCGGGAGAGCCCTTCACGTAGGGCTGCTTCACCAGCGGGCCGAAGTCGACGGTGAGTCCGACCAGGCAGTCCACCCACCCTTTTCCTTGCGTGAGATCGACCCGGTACATGTACCCGGTCTTGCCCGCAGCCGGCGCGCCGGGCGCGCCCGTGAAGGTGCGCGACTGCAGGATCGCATTGCCGTCGTCGAGCCCGAGGCCGATTGTTCCCACCGTGTCGCTCACCGTGATCGTGCACGTCGGGTTGAAAGTGCAATTGACCTCGGGAAAGCTCACCTCGACGACTTTGAGGTCTGCCGCCGCCGCCCCCGAAGCAATCGTCAAGATCGCTGCCGCCACGGCAATACTTGCTGCTTTTCTCATCGACCCCTCCCCCCTCGTTGCAGGAGACCCTTAAGAGTTGCATCTTTCCTGACCTGCACGCAACAATGCCGGTGCGTCTTTGGGGACGCCGTGATGGCCCGGCGGTGACCGTTTTTTGTCCCGCCGAGTTCGACCGGACAAGGCAAACAAAGCCTTTACGAAATTGGCGGGCCGCTGTTCGGCGGGGCGGACGCGAGCCGGCTCTCTGCCGGGCGCCCCGGCGCCGACCCCTTGCGCCGTGCGTGCTCGACCACGGTCGCGCGCATTTATCTAAAATTTGAACCATCTTGATTTGAATCAAACTCGAGGAAAATTTCGCTCAAGTAAGACTTTCAATTGAGCACGGCGCTTAGCCGAGCCGCAAATCCTGTCGTGCAAATGTGACCCTCACAGGGAGAGGGGACCATGCACAACAAGCCCCGACAGGCAGTCTTGATTTACGCGGCGGCTGCAGTGCTCGCCGCGGCGGCAATCGGCGCCGCGATGCCCGCTCTGGCGGGCCCGCGCGAGCAGGCGACGGCGCGTCCGATCTACATCGCGGTCGGTGATGTCACCCGGCCGCCCATCGGCTGGGTCGAGTTCTGCGACGAGCGGCCGTGGGAATGCCGCGTCGAAGCCAGCGAGCCGCGCGACGTGGAGCTCACCAAGGCGGTCGCCAAGGAGCTTGAGCGCGTCAACCGCTTCGTCAACGACCGCATCAAGCCGATGACGGATCTCGAGCACTACGGCGTGGTCGAGAAGTGGACCTATCCCGAGGACGGCTACGGCGATTGTGAGGACTACGTATTGCTCAAGCGCCGCATGCTCATGCAGCTTGGCTGGCCGCGGGAGGCGCTCTTGATCACGGTGGTGCGCGACAAGAAGGGCGACGGCCATTCGGTCCTCACCGTGCGCACCGACAAGGGCGAGCTCATCTTGGACAACCAAGTGAATGAAATTCTGCCCTGGCACGACACGGGCTACCGCTACGTCAAGCGCCAGTCGCAGGCCGATCCCAATCTGTGGGTCGCGCTCGGCGATCCGCGCCAGACGCCGGTGGTGGCGGCTCCTCGCTGAATTGGAGTTTCCCTAGCGCACCCGGTCACGTCCCCACCCCTCCCCGTCCCCGGACCGGGTACGCCGAGGCCGGCTCTTCCCCCAGAGCCGGCCTCACTTTTTTGATTTAGAACACTGTCGTTTCCCGGTAGCTGCCCCACAGTCCCTTCAGCTTCTCGATGATCTCGCCCATTGACGCGCCGGCGGCGACGAGCTCGATCGTCACCGGCATGACATTCTCCCGCTCGTCCTTGGCGGTCGCCACCAGCTGGTCGAGCAGGGCCGCGACCTTGCGGTTGTCGCGCTCGGCACGCACCCGCTTTAGTCGCGCGACCTGCCGCGCCGCGGTGGTCGGATCGTAGGGATGGGTCTCGATCCCGTGCGCTTCGTCCGCCATCACGAACTGGTTGACGCCGATCACCGGCCGGTCGCCGCTTTGCTTGCGCAACGCCGTCTCGTAGGCGAAATCGGCGATCTGCTTTTGAAACCAGCCTTCCGCGATCAGCTTGATGGTGCCGCCGCGCGCGTCAACCTCGTCGAGGATCTCGAAAATACGCTTCTCGAACTCGTTGGTGAGGCTCTCGACGTAGTACGACCCGCCGAGCGGATCGACCACGTTGGCGACGTTGGTCTCCTCGGCGATGATCTGCTGGGTGCGCAGCGCCATGCGCATGGCGTCTTCGGTGGGAATGGCGAAGGCCTCGTCGTAGCCGTTGGTGTGCAGCGACTGGCAGCCACCGAGCACGGCCGACAGCGCCTGCAACGCGGTGCGCACGGTGTTGATCGGGTACTGCGGCTTGGTCAGCGTCGCGGCCGCGGTCTGGCAGTGAAAGCGCAGCCGCATCGATTCCGGGTTCTTGGCCCCGAACCGGTTCTTCATAATCTTGGCCCAGACGCGGCGGGCGGCGCGAAATTTCGCGATCTCCTCGAAGAAATCGGCCTGCGACACGAAGTAAAACGCGAGCCGCGGCGCGAAGGCGTCTACCTCCATGCCGGTCTTCAGCACTTCCTCGACATAGACGATGCCGTTGGCGAGCGTGAAGGCGGCCTCCTGCAGGGGTGAGGCGCCGGCTTCGGAGATGTGGTAGCCGGAAATATTGATCGGGTTGTAGCGCTTCATGTTGCGGGCGCAGAAGATGATGCAGTCGCGCACGATCCGCACCGACGGCGCGATCGGGAAGCAATATTCCTTTTGCGCCATGTATTCCTTCAGGATGTCGGCCTGAATGGTGCCGGACAGCTTGTCGAGGTTGAGCCCGCGCTTTCTTGCCAGTGCCACGTACATTGCGAGCAGGATCCAGGCGCTTGGATTGATCGTCATCGACACGGAAATGTTCTCGAGATCGATGCCGTCGAATAACACCTCCATGTCGGCGAGCGTGTCGATGGCGACGCCCTCGCGCCCGACCTCACCCTCGCTCATGGGATGATCGGAATCGTAGCCCATCAGCGTCGGCATATCGAAGTCGGTGGAGAGCCCGGTCTGACCGTGGGCGATCAGGAATTTGAATCGCTTGTTAGTGTCCTCGGCGGTGCCGAAGCCCGCGATCTGGCGCATGGTCCAGACGCGGCTGCGGTACATGGTTGGGTACGGCCCGCGGGTGAACGGATAGCGGCCAGGCAGGCCGATGTCGTCGATCGGCGTCTCGGCGATGTCGGCCGCGGTATAAACGCGCTTCACCGGGAAGTCGCCGATGGTGAAGAAAGCGGTACGGCGCTCGGCCTGCTTGTTCAGGAACGTCGCGACTTCGTTCGCTTCCCAGTCGGCGACCTCGCCCGACAATCGATTAAGCGATTTTGGACCGAGCGTCCGGTTCATGGGCATGCTCCTCGTGATGCGACGAGTCTAGCAGCTCGCTCGCAAGCGAATAGGGATCGGCCTCGCGCCGCGCTAGCCGCGCCGCGAGCGGCGCGCTCGCCTCGGCGGTGGCCTTGTCGAAGCGTTCGAGCAACAGGTTCTCTGCGGTCTTGCGCAGGCGAAATTGCGCGATCGCAAGGCGGCGCTGTTTGCCCGTTTCCGCCTCGAGCGCGACCCGGCGATGGCCGTCGAGCGCCGCCACCAACTCGTCGAGGCCTTGGCCGGTGACCGCGCTCGTCGCCACCACCGGGATCGTCCAGTTGGATTTCTCCCCCCGCATCCCCAGCATCAGCATCTGCTTGAGATCGGTGAGGGTGCGGTTGGCGTCGCTGCGGTCGCACTTCGATACCACGTGAATGTCGGCGATCTCCAGAATCCCTGCCTTGATCGTCTGGACCTCGTCGCCGAGGCCGGGGGCGGAGACCACGATCGTGGTGTGCGTCGCGCGCGCGATCTCGACCTCGTCCTGGCCGATCCCCACCGTCTCGATGATCACGGTGTCGTAGCCCGCGACGTCGAGGACATCGACGGCTTCGAGCGTGGCGCGCGCCATGCCGCCGGTCGCGCCGTGGGTAGCCATGCTGCGGATGTAAACGCCGGGGTCGTTCGCGGTCTCGGTCATGCGGATGCGGTCGCCGAGAATCGCGCCGCCCGAGTAGGGGCTCGACGGATCGACGGCGACGATGCCGACCTTGCCTTTCGTCCGCAGCTTTTCCGCGAGCCTGCTGACGAGCGTGGACTTGCCGCTGCCCGGCACCCCGGTGATGCCGACGATGTGGGCGCGCCCGGCGAGCTTGTAGATGCGCGACAGAGCGTCGCGCGCCTCCGGCTGGCCGCCTTCCGCCCGCGAGATCATGCGCGCAACGGCCGCCCTGTCGCCCGCCCTCACGCGTTCGACGAGAGTTAGCGAAGGTACATCGCGGCTCAGGATTTCATCCCTTCGATGTGGCGCTGCAAGTCGCCGAACACGGCGCGGTCGTCGATCACGCGGCGCGCCTTGAAATCCGTACGCGCGATCGAGTTCGGCTCGACGACCTCCACGAGCGTGCGCAGGCCGAGAACCTTCTGCAGCTTGCGTTCAATCTCGACGCGGAAGCGCACGAGCGCCTCGCCGCTGTTGTTGAAGGTCGCGGCGTCGGCTTCGACTCGCAGCAGCAGTTCGTCCATCGCCGCCTCGCGGCTGATCACGATCCGGTGCTCGCCGCCGTAATGCGGCAATTCGTTGAGCGCGGCGTCGATCTCGCTCGGATAGACGTTCTCGCCGCGGATCGTGAACATGTCGTCGATGCGGCCGAAGATCCCCTGCGGCAGCCGGGGATAGGTGCGCCCGCAGGGGCTGGGCTCGTCGGTCCACAGAGTGAGGTCGCCGGAGACGAGCCGGATCATCGGCTGTGAGGTGCGCTCGAGATGCGTGTAGACCGGCGTGCCGCGCTCGCCGTAGGCAACGCGCCGCATGGTCGTGGGATCGCATACCTCGGTATACACCACGTCCTGCCAACACAGCATGCCGCTCGTCTCGCGCGAGCCGGCGACGTTCATCCACGGCGTCATCTCCGCCATCGAGCCGCAATCGATCACGTTCGCGCCGTAGAGAGCCGCGATCTTGTCGCGTACGCCGGGAATCGACGCGCCCGGCTCGCCGGAGAAGAACATGACCTTCAGCCCGAAATCGCGCGGATCGAGCCCCTCCTCGGCCGCGACCTGCCCAAGGTGGAGCGCATAGGTCGGCGTGCCGTAGAATGCCGTAGGCTTGACCATGGCGAGCCATTGCGCGCAGCGCGCCGACATTCCGGGCACGCCCGCGCCGAATGGAAAGCACTTCGCGCCCAGGCGCTCCGCGCCCGCGAGCGCGCCCCAGCTTCCCAGGTAGAGCGAGAAGACGGCGGCGACGCAGATCGTATCGCCCGGCCGCAGGCCCATGCCCCACAGCACGCGGGCATGAGCGTTGGCGATCGCGCGCCAGTCGCTGCGCCCGATGGCGAACGCGGTCGGCCGGCCGGTGGTGCCGCTGGTGCCGTGGATGTGGAAGACCTCGCCGTCGGGCACGCACAGATAGTCGCCGAACGGGGGCACGCGCTCCTGCGCGGCGCGCAGATCCTTCTTCTGCACCACCGGAACCTTCTCGAAATCCTCGAACGACTTCAGCCGGCGCGGATCGAAGCCGGCCTCGTCCCATTTGCGTCGGTAGAACGGCGCGTGTTCATAGGCGTAGGCGCAGACCTGCTGCAGTCTTACAAGAATGGCGCCCTCGCGCTCGGTCGCGGGCATGGTCTCGCGGCGCGGAAACCAATAGCGGCTGTCACCGGGCGGAAGGTAGCGCTCGTCGTAAGCGGGGGGAAAGGACCAGGATTCCATCGCGGTTCTCAGCGCGCGCCGCGCTCGGCGACGAGCTTGCGGAGCATGTCGACAATGGCCTGCGGAGGGGTGTCCTGCAGCATGACCTCCTTCACGCCCATTTCCTTGAGCGCCACCACGTCCTCGTCGGGCATCACGCCGCCGGCGACCACGATGATGTCGTCGGCGCCCTCCGCGCGCAGCTTGTCGAAAATCTTCGGAAACACGGCCATCTGCACGCCCGATAAGAGGCTGACGCCGAGGATGTCCACATCCTCCTGGATCGCCGCGGTGACGACCTCGTCGGGGGTGCGGTGCAAGCCGGTGTAGATCACGTCCATGCCGGCGTCGCGCAATGCGCGCGCTACCACCCGCACGCCGCGGTCGTGCCCGTCGAGCCCGACTTTCGCCAGCAAAACGCGAATTGGCGTGCTCATCACTCCCTGACCTTCGTTTCGACCCTACTTTATACGACAAAGCCGTCGGGAGTGGGAACGCCAGGCGATCAGTCGACCCGCTTCAAGCTCTTGGCGTATTGCTGCCAGCGGTTGACGTAGATCTCGCACGACAGCGTGATCATCTTGACCGTCTGGTCGTCGATCGTGCGGATCAACCGCGCCGGCATGCCGACGATGAGCGAGCGCTCGGGAAATTCCTTGCCCTCGGTCACAAGTGCGTTGGCGCCGACCAGCGAGTTCTTGCCGATCCTGGCGCCGTTCTGGACGGTCGCGCCCATGCCGATCAAGCAGTTCTCGCCGATGGTGCAGCCGTGCAGGATCACCCCGTGGCCGACTGTGCAGCCGGCGCCGACCACCAGCGGAAAGCCCGGGTCGGTATGGAGCACGCAGCCGTCCTGCACGTTCGAGCGCAGGCCCACCGTGATCGGCTCGTTGTCGCCGCGCAGCACCGCGTTGAACCAGATGCTGACGTCTTCTGCGATCGCGACCCGGCCGATCAGCACCGCATCGGGCGCCACGAAAAAGCGGCCCGATGCCGGGAGCGCGGGCCGCGCACCTTCGTACTCGTAGAGAGGCATGGGCGGGGCGCTACTCGATGTCGGTGTCGAGAATGGCCATCTGCAGGCTGTACGAACTGTCGCGTTCCTCGACGAAGAGCACCGCGATGAACTCCTCGCCGACGAACACCTCGGCGGAATCCTTCTTCTTCGGCCGCGCCAGGACCTTGATCGACGGGTTGCCGAGGAGCCGGCGCAGGTGGCTCTGCGCCCGCTCGAACTCGGTCTCGTGGATCGCCATCTGCAGGTTGAAGGAGCGGTCACCGTCCTCGTCGTCGAGAGAGACGAGCGCGATGAACTGCTCGCCGATGTAGACCTCGGCAGTGTCCTCCTTCTTCGGGCGCGGCTGCACCCGGATCGCCGGATTGCCGAACAGCCGGGAAAGATAGGACTGCAGCCCCTCGATTTCCTTCGGATTCACGCCGCCCCTCTAGCTTAAATGCCTTCGCCGGAAAACGGCATTTCGAACATCTGGTCCATGGTGTGGGCTGGCGTGTCCTTGCAGCTGGACTGGCCGATCACCCGGGCCGGAACGCCGGCCACCGTGGTGTTCGGCGGCACCGGCTTCAGCACCACGGAGCCCGCGCCGACGCGCGAGCACGAGCCGACCTCGATATTGCCGAGCACCTTAGCGCCGGCGCTGAGCAGCACGCCGCGCCGGATCTTGGGATGCCGGTCGCCCCGTTCCTTGCCGGTTCCGCCGAGGGTGACACCCTGCAAGATCGACACGTCGTCTTCGATCACCGCGGTCTGTCCGAGCACCACTCCGGTGCCGTGATCGATGAACACGCCGCGGCCGATCTTGGTGTTGGGATTGATGTCGACGCCGAACACCGACGACGCCCGGCTCTGCAGATACAACGCGAAGTCGCGCCGCCCCTTGTTCCACAGGAAATGCGCGAGGCGGTAGGTCTGCAGCGCGTGGAAGCCCTTGTAGTAGAGCAGCGGCTCGATGTAGCGCGTCGTCGCCGGATCACGCTCGGCGACGGCGACGATGTCGGCGCGGAACGCCTCGCCCACCGACGGCTCGGCCTCGAACAGATCGTCGTAGGCCTGACGGATCAGTTCGCCGCGGATGTCGGGATGGTCGAGCCGGTCGCCGACGCGCTGGGCCACGGCGGACTCGAGCCTGTCGTGATGGAGCACGGTGGAGAAGATGAAGCTCGCGAGCTCGGGCTCGCGGCGGGTGATGTCCTCCGCTTCCTCGCGGATGCGGGTCCACACCGGATCGACGGTGCGCACACTTTGCGCGATCTTCACGTTGCGTTGGGCCATGGGATCCTCCCGGGCCTCCAATGAGGGCGGGTTTGTAGCACGGTCGGATGAACGCGGGGATAGCGGATTCCGAAAGGCAGAATGCCGCTTTTCGCGGGCCCTCATGGGCGCCGGGCGAGGAAATCCAGCACTCCTTGCTTGAACACCGGGTCGCCGACCGCCCGGTTATGGTCGCGGCCCGGGATCGGCAGAAACCGCGAGCCCGGGATCAGCTTGACGAGCGTCTCGCCCGAGCCGGCGATGTCGTCGGCCGTGCCGACGGCGATCAGCACCGGCGCGCGGATCGCCGCCGCCTGCGCCTTCGTGATCACCTTGCGCTCGCCGCGCATGCAGGCGGCAAGCGCCTTGAGATCGCTCTTGGTCTGCTCGGCGAACTTGCGGAACACCCGGCCCACGGGATCGGTCACGTCATCGAGGCTCGGCGCCTCCAGGGCCTCTGCGATGATCGGTCGCCCCGCCGGGCCGTCGATGAAACGCTCGCCGATGCCGCCGAGTACCGCCGAGCGCACGCGCTCGGGATGCACCACCGCCGTGTAGCCGACGACGCGCGCGCCCATGGAGTAGCCGATGAGATCGGCGCGCGGGATGCCGAGGTGCCCCATCAGCGCCACCACGTCGCCCGCCATCTTGGCGAGGTCATAGTCGGCGGGATCATAGAATTTGCTGGAGCGGCCATGGCCGCGGTCGTCGAACGCGATCGCGCGGTAGCCCGCGCGCTTCAGCGCCGAGGTCCAGCTCGGGCCGACCCAGTTCATCTCCTTGTTGGAGCCGAAGCCGTGCACCAGCACGACCGGGTCGCCCTCGCCCTCGTCGATGTAATCGAGCGTGACGCCGTCGTAGGTGAAGCTCGGCATGCCGGGATGTTCCTTGCGGCGGATTTGCGCGTCAGCGGTCGGGGTTGATCGGCCGGTCGGCGGTCCAGTCGTAGGTGCCGAGGTCGCGCTCGCGCACCGCTTCCTTCCAGCCGACCTTCTCGGCGCGGCGCTTGAAGGCCATGCCTTCGGGCGAGTGCCGGGTGATGCCGTCGAAGAGCGTGGCGATCATCTGTGTCGAGCGCAGCCCCATGTTCTCCAGCGCCTGGTTGACCATGAGCTTCTGCATCATGAGCTGATTCACCGGCACGCTGGCCATGCGCGCCGCGAGCTTCTCCACTTCCTCGTCGAGATTCGCCGCCGGCACCGCCTTGAGCACGAGGCCCATGCGCTCGGCCTCGCGGCCGTCCACCGTGTCCCCGGTGAGCAGCATGCGCTTCGCCCGCTCCGGCCCCAGCCGAAAGACCCACATGGCCGTGGTCGGGCAGCCCCACACGCGCGCCGGCATGTAGCCGATCCGCGCGTCCTCGGCCATCACCACGAGGTCGCAGCAGAGCGCGATGTCCGAGCCGCCGGCGACCGCGAAGCCCTGCACCTTGCCGATCACCGGCCGGTGCGAGCGGAACAGGCTCATGAACCGCTCGGTGTTCTTCATCATGAAGGCGTAGTCCTTCATGGGATCCCACGGCATCGCCTGCACGCCCGCGTTGGTGCCAGCGGCTTGCGCGTAAAAGGCGAGATCGTAGCCGGCGCAGAACGCGCGGCCGGCGCCGGCGAGCACGATGACGTGGACGCCCGCCTCCGCGTTCGCCTCTTCCACCGCGGCCTCGAGCTCCGCCGGCAGCTGGTCATCGATGGCGTTCATCACCTCCGGCCGATTGAGGGTGATGCGGGCGATGCACCCGTCCCGCTGGTAGAGCACGCGTGGCATGGTCTCCTCCTATTCTCCGGACGCATTCATACCGCGTTTGCGGGCGCAGGGCCTGACCCGCTATGGTCCGGTTCGACAAGCGAAGGCGAAGCAATGGCCGCGGAGATCGCTCCCCATTTCCACAACGAGCCCGGCGTCGGTTCCGTGCGCATCGGCGCCAGGGAATTCATGTGCGTCGGCGCCAAGCCCCCCTTCGACCATCCCCACGTCTTCCTCGACATGGGCGACGCCACCGAGATCGTTTGCCCCTACTGCTCGACCCTCTTCGTGTACGACCCCTCGCTTCCCCCCGGCGCCGCCGACCCGGCGGAATGCGCGCTGACCCCCGCCGACGCTTGAGCCGCTGATCCATGGCCCGCACGCGCACGGTGGTCGTGGCGGGCGCCGGGATCGGCGGGCTCGCCGCAGCGATCGGCCTCGCCCGGGCACGCTTCCGGGCGCTGGTGCTGGAGCGCGCCGACGCATTGGAAGATATCGGCGCCGGCATCCAGCTCTCGCCCAACGCCACCCGCGCGCTCAGCCACATCGGCGTGCTCGATAGGCTTCGCCCGCGCGCGGTCGAGGCGCGGGCACTCGTGGTCGGCGACGGCGGCAGCGGCCGCGAGCTCGCCCGCCTGTCGCTTGCCGGCATGGCTGAGCGCTACGGGACGCCGTACCTGCTCGCGCTGCGCGGCGATTTGCAGCGGGCACTGCTCTCAGTCGTCGACGATCTCGCCGACGTCGAGATCGAGCGCGGCGTCACCGTGACCGACGCCGCCACCCATACCCGCGCCATCACCGTCTCGTGCCAGCGCGCCGGACGCGCCAGCGAAGAGATCGGCCAGGCGCTGATCGGCGCCGACGGCCTATGGTCGCGGATGCGCGAACGCCTGCACGGCGCGGAGGAGCCTCGCTTCGCGGGCCTGGTGGCGCGGCGCGCGGTGATCCTGGCGAGCGCGCTTCCGGCGGCCTATGCGTTGCCCGACGTGCGCCTATGGCTCGGTGCGCACGGCCATGTCGTGCACTACCCGGTCGCCGGCGGCGATCGCATCAACGTGGTGGCGATCTCGGCCGGAGACTGGCAAGGCCAGGGGTGGAACGCGGAAAGCGACACGCCGTTTCCCGGCCGCTGGACCGAGCCGGTAGCGCGGTTGCTGGCTGCGGCCAACGAATATCGAGGCTGGGCGCTCGCCGACCGGCCGCCGCTCCCCCGCTGGGGCGCGGAGCGCACGACGCTCCTCGGCGACGCCGCGCACCCCATGCTGCCGTTCCTCGCGCAAGGGGCGGCGGCGGCGCTGGAGGACGCGGTGGTGCTGAGCCGCAGGCTCGCCGATGCCGACGACGTGCCCGCGGCGCTCCGCGCCTATGAAGAGGAGCGCGCGCCGCGCACCGCGCGCCTGCAGCGAGCGGCGCGACGCACCGGCGCGCTCTATCGCCTGCGCGGGCCGCTTGCGCTTGCCCGCAATGCCGCGTTCCGCCTCTTCGGCGCGCGCCGCCTTGCCGCACGCTACGACTGGATCTGGCGCTACGACGGGCGCTCTTGAGCGGCTACTGGCGCGGCAACGGCTCGGCGCTGATCGCTTGCGGGGCCGCGCGGACGTCGCCCGCCGGCGTGACGCGACAGTTGGCCCCGAGGTTGAGGCTTGGCGCTAGCCGGCAGAGCTGTGGCGTAGATCCGGTGAGCGCTCCTTGCTGGCAGGCGCGGCACAAGCGGACGAACGCCGTCTGCAGCTGGAGCGAGTAGTCGAGGGCGACCGCGTTCGCCACCGTCGCGTCGAACAGCGACCCGCCTTTGACGTTCTTGAAGTAGGTGGTGACGTGCGCCTGCACCTGGGCGGGCGTCGGATTGTCGCCGATGGTGCCGACGGAGCCCTTGAGCGACGCCGGCCATTGCGACGTGGCGTGACAGGACAGGCAGCCGGAAATCTTGTTGTCCGCCGGCCCGTTGGCGCGGCCGTTGAAGCCCATGACGGCGCGGCCGGGCCGTGCGTAGAGCAGCCCGGCGAGATCGGGGTTGATCCGGCTCTCGCGCAAGTTGGTGTCGAACACGCCCGGATCGTTGCCGTAGGAGAGCCCGACCGGAACGAGGTTGTCAAACAGCCCGTCGCCTTGCGGCGGCCCCCTCCACACATAGGTGCCGAACACCCAGCCGGTGTCGGTCGCCCGCTTGTCGCGCACGGCGATGTCGACCTGCAGCAATCGCAGCGGACGCATGACGCGTCCGCTCGGCGGCTGGCTTCCGTCGGCGCCGGCAGGATCGATCAGCGCGTTGATCGTCGGCGCGCCAGCGAGATAGGGCGCCACCGACTGATCGAGATCCGTGAAGAGAAGCTTGAACGACGCGGTGCGCTCCGCGAACACTTGGCCCTTGGTGAACTTGGGATTGCAGGGATTCTTGAACACTGTGCGCAGTCGCTGCGCGCCCTTGGCGTTGTAGAAGCCGACCGCCCAGATCTGGCCGCCGTTGGGCGCCCCTTGCGCCAGGTCGCCGGCGCGCGGCGTGCGCTCCTTGGTCAGGCCATGGGTCGGCTCACGGCCGGCGTTGGTGTAATCCATCCACGGCGCGATCCACCACCGCTGGCCCGGCGCCATGGACGCCTTGCCGTTTTCAATCTTGAGGCCGGCGCTCTTCACGGTGGCAAGCACGGCCGCGAGGTACTCGCGCCACTTGTCCTTGAAGTCGATGGTGGCCCACATCGCGGGATCGGAGCCCGCGGTCGCCGGGAAATCGGTGCGCCACGGTAGGTTCACCTGGCCGCTCGCGTCCTTGGCGGTGCTGCCGGTGAAATTCGCGCAAGTCGCACCCTGCGCCGCCGCCGGTCCGGCGAGCACGCACGCCACCGCCACGCTTGCCCACGAAATCCTGTGCCGAGCCATCACCGCCCCTCCGTTCGCCTGGAGCCTAGCGCAACGCGCCCCGCCGGGCGCCAGCGCCCGCCGCTACCATAGGATGCGACTTTGGAAGATGCTACCGGCTGCGGCTAGCGTTCGGCGCGGCCGAGCACGTCCATGAGTTCGGCGATCTTCTTGCGCTGGTCGCCCTTGTTGCCGCTGTTGATGGCGTGATCGACGCAGTGCGCCACGTGATCGCGCAGCACTTCTTCCTCGACCCGGCGCAGCGCGCCCCGCACGGCGGCAAGCTGGGTCACCACGTCGATGCAATAGCGGTCGTCTTCCACCATGCCGGCGAGCCCGCGCACCTGGCCTTCGATGCGGCCGAGGCGCTTGAGGCAGGCGGACTTTGCGTGCTCGCGCATGCCGCGCTATATACCCCCATGGGGTATAGCGCGCAAGCGGAGCGGCGATGAACCACGACAAGCCGGCGGCCCAACGCCATGCGCAGCATGGCCGCGGCGAGCCCGCGCCCGCCGGCCCGGTGCCGGAAGGCACGATCTACACCTGCCCCATGCACCCGCAGATCCGCCAAATCGGTCCCGGCGCCTGCCCGATCTGCGGCATGGCGCTTGAGCCGGTGATCGCCACCGCCGACGCCGGGCCCAATCCCGAGCTCGCCGACATGCGGCGCCGCTTCTGGGTCGGCCTCGCGCTGACGCTGCCGGTTTTCGTCCTGGAAATGGGCAGCCATCTCCTCGGCCGCGATCTCCTGGCGCCGCAGCTTTCCAACTACGTGCAGTTCGCCTTCGCGACGCCGGTGGTGCTGTGGGCGGGCTCACCGTTCTTCGAGCGCGGCTGGCAGTCGCTCGTCACGCGCAACCTCAACATGTTCACGCTGATCGCGCTCGGCACCGGCGTCGCCTACCTCTACAGCATCGCCGGCACCTTTGCGCCTGGCGTCTTTCCCCACGCGCTCAGACACGGCGGCGCGGTCGCAGTCTATTTCGAGGCGGCCGCCGTCATCACCGTGCTCGTCCTGCTCGGCCAGGTGCTGGAGCTTTCCGCCCGCGAGCGCACCTCGGGCGCGATCCGCGCGCTCCTCAAGCTCGCGCCCGCGACCGCGCACAGGATCGAAGAAGACGGCGACCGCGAAGTGCCGCTCGACGCGGTGAAGGTGGGCGACCGCCTGCGCGTGCGCCCGGGCGAAAAGGTGCCGGTCGACGGCGAGGCGATCGAGGGCCGCTCGGCGGTGGACGAGTCCATGATCACCGGCGAGTCCATGCCGGTGACCAAAGAGCCCGGCGCCAAGGTAATCGCCGGCACGCTCAATACCACCGGCACCTTCGTGCTCCGCGCCGAGAAGGTCGGCCGCGATACCCTGCTTGCCCGCATCGTCGATATGGTGGCGACGGCGCAGCGCTCGCGGGCACCCATCCAGCGCCTCGCCGACAAGGTCTCCGCCTGGTTCGTTCCCCTTGTCATCGCGGTCGCCATCGCCGCCTTCGCCGCCTGGGCGATCTTCGGGCCCGAGCCGCGCTTCACCTACGGTCTCGTCGCCGCCGTGAGCGTGCTCATCATCGCCTGCCCGTGCGCACTCGGCCTCGCTACCCCCATGTCGATCATGGTGGGCGTCGGCCGCGGCGCCGAGGCCGGCGTGCTGGTCAAGAACGCCGAGGCGCTGGAGCGCATGGAGGCGATCGATACGCTGGTGGTGGACAAGACCGGCACGCTCACCGAGGGAAGGCCGAAAGTGACCGCGGTCGTCGCCCGCGGCATCGCGGAAGCCGAGCTCGTGCGCCTCGCCGCGAGCCTCGAGCGCGGCAGCGAGCATCCACTTGCCGCCGCCATCGTCGCCGCTGCGAAGGAGCGCAAGCTCAAGCTAGCGGAGGCCGCCGACTTCGATTCCCCCGCGGGGAAAGGCGTTACGGGCACCGTGGAGGGTCGCAAAGTGGCGCTGGGCAATACCCGCTTTCTTGCCGAGCTCGGCATCGAGACCGACCTCTTTGCCGCCGACGCCGAGAAGCTGCGAACCGAAGGCGCCACCGCGATCCTCATCGCCGTCGATGGAAAGGCCGCGGGCGTCATCGCCATCGCCGATCCCGTCAAGTCGACGACAGGCGCCGCCCTTCAGGCGCTACGTGACGAGGGGCTGCGCATCGTCATGCTCACCGGCGACAATCGCACCACCGCGCAGGCGGTCGCGCGCAATCTCGGCATCGCCGAGATCGAAGCCGAGGTGTTGCCCGATCAGAAGGTCGCGGTGGTGGAGAAGCTCCGCCGCGAGGGCCGCGTGGTCGCCATGGCCGGCGACGGAGTGAACGACGCACCGGCGCTTGCCGCCGCCGACGTGGGCATCGCCATGGGCACGGGCACGGATGTCGCGATCGAGAGCGCCGGCATCACGCTGCTCCGCGGCGACCTCACCGGCATCGTGCGGGCGCGGCGGCTTTCGGCCGCCGTCATGGGCAACATCCGCCAGAACCTGTTCTTCGCCTTCGTCTACAACGCCCTCGGCGTGCCGGTGGCGGCCGGCGTGCTCTATCCCTTCACCGGAATCCTGCTCTCGCCTATCATCGCCGCCGCCGCCATGGCGGCCTCCTCGGTGAGCGTCATCGGCAACGCGCTTCGCCTGCGCGCGGCGAAGCTCGACTAGGGAACCGGCCTTCCACAAAGGCTGAGACGCTTGCCTGCGCCGGCGGCGCGGGGGAAACTTTCGCCATGCGCTTATCCCGCCGTCGCATGCTGCTCGCGCCGCTTGCCCTCGGCGGCCCGCTCCTCTTCCCGCGCGCGCTCTCGGCAAAGCCGTTGTGGCCGGGCGCGCGCTATTCGGAGGAGTGGCGCACCCGCGCCATGCAGCGCGGCCTGCGCTTCATCTATGCCACGGCCGTGAAGCCGAAACATTTCGCCGAATACGGCGACGATTATCTGTGGTGCTTCTACACGATCTCCAACACCGCCGCCGACCCCGCGCTCAAGCGCACGGCGCGTACCATGGGCGAGGAGCGCGCCAGGGCATGGCGCCGGCTGCACCCGCGCGTGCCAGCGGGCGCCGACGCCAACGATATCTCCTCGCTCGTTTTCGGCAGCCAGGCGGCGGACCAGCTCGGGCTCCGCGACGGGCGCATGGAGGATGCGCTGCGACGCGCTGCCGCCGGCTTTCGCGCCGCCGACTATCTCTCGTTCGATCCCATCCGCGAGCTGCCGCCCGCCGATGTGCCGGACACGTGCGCACGCTGCGACAGCGACAATCCGCGCGGCACGCGCCGCTGCCGCACCTGCGGCAACAAGCTCGACATGACGGACCCTTATGAAGTGCTGTGCGACGCGCTCATCGCCACCTACACCGGAGACCGCTACGGCGTGCGCCTCGGCGCAGGCTATCCGGAGGTGACGGCGCTGTTGCCGAAGATGCGGCCCTATCGCGGCTATGACGGCGGCCGCAACCCGCGCTTCGTGGCGACGGCCTACGCCATCACGCACATCATCTACACCATGAACGACTACGGCACCTGGCGGCTCAAGCCCCAATGGCTGCCGGCCGAGCACGCGTTCCTCATAGAAAATCTCGCCGCCAGCATCAAGATCAACGACCCGGAGACCACCGGCGAATTCCTCGACACGCTGAAGGCCTTCGGCGCCGGCGAGGACGACCCCTTGATCCGCGCCGGCGTCGAGTTCGTGCTGTCCAGGCAGAACAAGGACGGCAGCTGGGGCGACGTCACCGACAAGGACATCTACCAGCGCTACCATCCCACGTGGACTGCGGTGGATGGGCTCCGCGATTACGCGTTCCAGGGCGAGCGCGCGAGTTTTCCTGACGCATTGAAACAGGCGCAGGGCTGACGGAAGTCGTTTACGCGAGCTCGATGTCCTCGCTCACCTCATGCCTGAGGCCGAGCTTGTCGATGGTCAGCACCATTTTGGCCGCAAGCTTCTCGTTGCCCTTGATCTTGCCGCTCTGCACGGCGTCGCGCACCGCCTGCTCGATCTCCCGCTGGGAGGTGACGCCCACCTGCTTCAGGAACTTGCGCACGCTGGTGTTGAGCACGTCCTCGTTCATCGCATTCTCCCGGTTGCTGCGGCGACCATAGGGCCGCCGCGCCTACCCGGCAAACCCCGGCGGTCACACCCGGTATTGGGTCTCGGCGATGATCTCGATCGGCAAGACCTCCACTTCGCCGCCCGATACCTGCTTCGTCTTTTCCGTATAGCCCCGGAATACTGCGTTCCCTTGAAGCGCCTTGAGGGCCGCATCGTCGGCGGGCGCGGCCCAGTGATAGTAATCGGCGCCTTCCTTCGTCTTCATGCAGCGGTACGAAATTTTTCCCTTCAGCGCCGGATCGCTATCCAGCGCCGCGATGAAGCGCGCGATCTCCTGGTGCCATTCTTCCTTCGATCCGCTCTTGAGGCGATATTTGATGAGAAAGTGTTTCATGTTCTTTTCCCTCTTGGTCGTCAGACCTTCTGCGCCGGCTGCTCGCCGCGGAAGACTGCGGCATGGCGCGCGGCAAATTCGCGGAAGGGCGTCGGCCGCCGCTTGAAAACCGTCTCGGTGACGCGCGAAACGTTAGCCTCCTTGCCTTTCCGCCGCTCGGCAAAAAGCTCGGCAAGAGCGTCAGCCAGATACGGCGGCATTCCGGCGGCGAGCTGCGCTTTCTTGGCGTCCTCGGGGGCGACGTTCACGTACTTTATTGTCTTTCCGGTGGCGGCGGAAAGCTTCTCCGCCACCTCCGCCATAGTGAGCGCCTCGGGGCCGGTGAGCGGATAGATTTTCCCCTCGTGGCCGGAGCCGGTCAGCACGTCGGCGGCGATCTCGGCGATGTCGCCGACGTCGATCGACGCGATCTTGGCATTCTCCATGGGCAGGAACAGCGCACCCTTGGAGACGATCAACGGTACCTGCCGGAAGTACGCCGGCATGAACTCGCCGGCGCGCAGATGCGTGAATGCCATCCCCGACGCTTCGAGCCTCCGCTCGATCTCGCCGTGCATGCGCGCGAAGCGAAAGGGGGAATCCAGCTCCGGCATGATTCCGGAAAGCTTGACCACGTGCCTGACGCCGGCCTTGGCGGCGGCCGCGATGAAGTTCGATTGCACGTCGAGCATCGCGGGATCCGACGACGAGATGAGCATGGCCCGGTCCACGCCGCGCAAGGCGCCGGCGAGCGTCTCGGGCTGCGCCATATCGCCTTCCACGATCTCGACGTTCGGCAAGGCGGCGAGCGCCGCCGCCTTGGCGGGGTTGCGCACGAGCGCGCGCACCGGCACGCCTCTCTCCGACAGGCGGCGCACCAGCTCCCGCCCGTTCAGTCCGGTAGCTCCCGTGACGAGGATCATGTTTGGTCCCTCGCGGCAATACGGCACTCACCTAGTCATGACACGAGCAATCAAGCAAGTATGGACAAAAATGATACTATGGACTTTTTTGCCTATTCGAGGTACGCCGATCCTCGCAACTGCATTCGTCAGCGCGCGGAGCCAAGGAAATGCCCAGGAAGAAGCCGATGCGAAGCTGCCCGGTCATGGCATTTCAGAAAATGATCAGCGGCAAGTACAAGATCCGCATCCTATGGGATCTCAAGAATGGCGCGTTGCGCTATGGCGAGATCAAGAACGGCCTCCTGCGCGGCGCCGACGGCACGCCTGAAATTGCTCCGCGCGTGCTCAGCCGCGAATTGAAGGCGCTCGCCCAGTCGGGCCTCATCGACCGCAAGGATTACGGCGTCGTCCCGCCCAAGGTGGAGTATCGCCTCACGCGCACGGGCCAGAGCTTCATTCCGGTCATTGCCGTCATTCGCCGCTGGGGCGAGCGCCATCTGGGCGGCAAAGCGCGGCCACTCGGCCGCCTCACGGCGGCCGAGAGCCATTCGTCGATGCACGCGGGTTGAGCGCCGCCGCCTGCGCACAGACGACGGCGCGATCCCTCAGCGCGCGAGAAAATTGCGGTGTACCCAGGCGCCGCCCGGCCGCGCCGACTCGGAGTAGAGCGCGTCCGGCGCCTCGCGCGTCTCGAGCCGCACCCGGCCGTCGATGTTGCGCACGCTCGCCTTGCCGCCTTGCGCCGCGTCGAGGAAGGCGAGCACCGTTTCCTTGGCCGGCGGCGTTCCCGGCAAACCGTCCTTCTCGCCGATCGCCTCGGTGGCGCTCGCCATGAGCAGCTTCTGCCACATCTTGCGAAACAGGCCGTTCGACGGATAGACGTCGGCCGAGTTGACCTTGCCGTTCACCGCGAACGCGAAGCCCACGATGTCGCCGTCCTTCTCGCCGGCTGCGGCGAGTGCCTTGACGTAGGCGGCCCGCGCCTCGGCAAGCTTCTCGTTCTCCAGGCTGAGCTGAAGGCTGGTGCGCGATTGCGGCGCCGCCACCGGCGCACCGAGATTGGCGGAAAGCCGGCTTTGCGTCTCCGCCACGCTCCGCCACACCTCGCCCTGGCGCACGGCAACGCTGTCGAGCCGCGGATCAGGCGTGGGCGACGCCACGCGCATGGCGATCTTCGCCTTGCGCGAGGGCACCGCCGAGGGCGAGCTCGAGAACTGCTGCGCGCTCTCCCCGCCGCGCGCGGTCCAGCGCCCCTGCTCCACGCAGAAGGAGCCGATAGGCACGCGGCCGGAGCGCGGCGGCAGCACCAGGCTCGAGGTGATCACGCGGTCCTGCTTGCCGCCCTTCACGATGTCGCCGGTCTGCACGAACACTTCCTCGGCCGCGAGATTCTCGATCTCAAGCTCGTTGACGTTGCTCGTCTCGTGCACGCGCACCGCGCCCTTCTGCAACGCTTCCTCGAGCGTGAGCGGCACTGGCCCGTCCCCTGCTTTGCCGTGGACGAAGTAGACCGCAAGATTCTCGTGCACGAACGGCCCGCTAACGCGATAGCCCTCGGGCGCGCTGGCCCGGCCGGCAAAGCCGAACGCCAGCACCGCGGCGGACGCCGCGAGCGATAGCCATAGATGGCGCATGGATTTTCCCCGCTAAAGGGTCGGTGCCGAATCGTTTGCCGGGCGACCCATCCCGAGCGGACGGGAGCTAATGCGGTCTCTGCGGCTCTCGTTGGGACGCGATGCGGCGGATTTCCGGTTTGATCGTGAAGCGGCACCGCCGGAAAAATGGCAGCCAACGAGCTCAGCCGAACAATCCCGCCAGCCAGTAGGTGACCGCCGCCATGATCCCCGACGCGGGCATGGTGATGATCCAGGCGAACACGATGTTGTTCGCCACGTTCCAGCGTACCGCCGACACCTTGCGCGCCGCTCCTACGCCGATGATGGAGCCGGTGATGGTGTGGGTGGTTGATACCGGAATGCCCATCCAGGTGGCGGCGAAGAGCGTAATGGCCCCGCCGGTCTCGGCGCAGAACCCCTGCACCGGCGTCAGCCGCGTGATCTTCGACCCCATGGTCTTCACGATGCGCCAGCCGCCGATCAGCGTGCCGAGGCCGAGCGCCGCCTGGCAGGTGATCACCACCCAGAACGGCACGTAGAACTTGTCGCCGAGCATGCCCTGCGAATAGAGCAGCACCGCGATAATGCCCATGGTCTTCTGCGCGTCGTTGCCACCGTGGCCCAGCGAATAGAACGACGCAGAGACGAACTGCGCCGAGCGGAAATAGCGGTCCACCGCATAGGGCGTCGAGCGCACGAACAGCCACGACACGGCGAGCATCAGGATCAGCGCCAACACGAAGCCCGAGAGCGGCGACAGCACGATCGCCGCACCCGTCTTGATGACGCCGTTCCACACCACCGCGCTGAATCCCGCCTTGGCGATGCCGGCGCCGAGCAGCCCGCCCACCAGCGCATGCGAGCTCGACGACGGAATGCCGGCCCACCAGGTGACGAGGTTCCAGATGATGGCGCCCACCAGCGCGCCGAAGATCACCTGCGGACCGACGGCATTGGCCGACACGATGCCGACGCCGAGCGTCTCGGCTACGTGCAGCCCGAAGAACAGGAAGGCGATGAAGTTGAAGAACGCCGCCCACACCACGGCCCACTGCGGCCGCAGCACGCGGGTCGAGACGATGGTGGCGATCGAATTCGCCGCGTCGTGCAGGCCGTTGAGAAAATCGAAGATGAGGGCGACGACGACGAGCCCGACGAGAAGCGGCAGCGCGAGCGCGATGTCCATGGTGGCTCCGGCTGTCAGACGTGCTCGATCACGATGCCCTGGATCGCGTTCGCCACGTCGTCGAAGCGGTCGACGACCTTCTCGAGGTGATCGTAGATCTCGTTGCCGACGAAGAAGGTGAGCGCGTTGGCGCCGGATGTGGACTTGACGCTCTCCTGATAGAGCTCGCGCAGGCCGTTGTCATGCATCTCGTCGGCGCGGCCCTCCAGATGCGTGATCTTCTCGGTGATGGAGGAGAGCCGCCCGGCCTCGGCGCTGATCCTGCGCAGGAGCGGGATCGCCTCCTCCACCAGCCTCGCGCACTGCACCACCGTGTCGGCCATGTCCTTCATCGCCGGGGTGAAGATGCGGGCGTCGAACAAGACGATGCTCTTCGCCGTCTTCTGCATCTGGTCGATGGAATTATCCATGGCGGTGATCAGGTCTTTGATCGCGCCGCGGTCGAACGGCGTGATGAAGGTGCGGCGCACGGCCACCAGGACCTCGCGGGTGACGTTGTCGGCATCCTGCTCGCGGTCCATCACGGTCTTGAAGTGGGTTTGCACCGCCGCCCCGCCCTCGAGCATGGCGCGCAGCGCCACGGCGCCGGCGACCACCGTCTTCGAATGCTGGGCGAACAGCTCGAAGAAGCGCTCCTCGCGGGGCATCAACGCATGGAACCAGCCGAGCATGGGTTCTCCGTCGGGGGTCGGGCTTCTTGATATGGGTGCGGGCGGGCGGAGTCGAACCCGTGGGGCGCAATCCCCAGAGGTTTTTTTCCGCGCGGAAAGCCTTGACCTGTGCGCGGCTTACACCCGTTTGCGGAAATCAGGGACGGAACGTCCCGTCGCTGAGGCCGGTGAGCTTGAGGCTCAGCGCCATGAGCCGGGCGCGGGCGTCGCGGTCATAGGCCTGCGGGATGGCCCGGGCTTCGGCGAGCCCGTTGAAGTAGACGCCGGTTTCGCCCTCGACCGCGTCGGAAACCGCAAGCTGCATGACCGCGTCGGCACCCTCGGCCACCGTGCTGATGGGCGTGGTGTGGGCGCGCACCATCTTGGTGTCCATGTAGGTGGCCGGATGCAGCGTGGTGACCGTGACACCCTTGCCTTGCAGCGCCTGAGCGAGGTCGACGGTGAATAGAATCTGCGCGAGCTTGCTCTGCATGTACGCGCGGCGGCGCTCGTAGGCCTTTGTCAGCATCACGTCGTCGAACTCAATCGCCTGCTGGCCGAGCGACGAGACATTGACGATGCGCGCCGGCGCGCTCTTCAGGATCGTGGGCAGGAGCAGCCCGGTGAGCAGGAAGCCCGCGAGATGATTAACGGCGAAGCGGAGCTCGTGCCCGTCGGCGCTCTCCTCGCGCGGCGCGCCCGCGGGGCCCGAGCCCACGCCGGCGTTGTTGATGAGGATGTCGAGGCGCGGGTTGTCCTTCAGCACCTCGGCTGCGAGCCTTCGCACCTCCGCGAGCGAGGCGAGATCGGCCTGATAGAAGCGGGCGTCGCCGCCGCCGGCCTTGATCGCTTTCACCACTTCCTCGCCGCGCGTCCGGTCGCGCCCGTGCACCAGGACGCGCGCGCCCAACTTGCCCAGCCTGAGCGCCACCTCGCGCCCGAGGCCGTCGGTGGAGCCGGTGACAAGAACGGTCTTGCCCGCTGGATTCATCGCCCACTCCGATTGCAATCAAAGGCTGCGAGCTTCTGCCAACAGCGGAAGATGACTACAATTGCCGACTAGTGGAAAGTCAGATTCTGCGTGGATTTGCCGCGTGAAGCACCATCCGCGCAAGCGTTGCGGGGAGGCGCATATGAAGGACGAAGCATCGATTATTGTCGAAACGTGGATGGACGCGTGGATGACGACCACGAAGTTGATCGCCTCTCCGCTTCACCTCGGCCGTTTTAAGGAGCCGATCTACTTCTTACTCGATCCGATCGCGTGGAAGCCGAATGAGGAGGGAGGCCCGTATAAAGAGGTCGATGCCCCCAAGGGCTTCGTCACCGATCTGGCCAGCATTCCCCAGATATTCTGGTCGACACTGCGCCCGGACGGCGAATATGCCTACGCGGCCGTCATCCACGATTATCTTTATTGGGAGCAAACTGACCCGAGAGATTATGCCGACGAGATTTTACGGTTCGCCATGGAGGACCTGAAAGTGGCGCCGCGAGATATCGCGAAGATCTATAACGCGGTAAGGCTTTTTGGAAAGCAAGCGTGGGATGAAAATGCAGATCTGAAGCAACGCGGTGAAAAACGCGTGCTGGCGAAAGAGCCGCCGACCGCTGCAATGACGTGGGCGGAGTGGAAGACGCGGCCGGACGTATTCGCCTGAATTTACCGTCGCTGCAGGCATGTTGGTGCGGACGGCAGGATTCGAACCTGCACGGGGGTTGCCCCCCTAGGGATTTTAAGTCCCATGCGTCTACCAGTTCCGCCACGTCCGCTGACGCGGCGACGATAGGCGGGTGGACAGCGCGCGGGCAAGCCGCTTCGCGCCGCACAGAGACTTCGCTGGACGGGGCCTCTATGCTCGCCCGCGAGGGGGCCGCCTGAATGTTCCAGACCACCGTCGCCGGCAGCCTGCCCAAGCCCGCCTGGCTCGCCGAACCAAATAAGCTATGGGCGCCGTGGCGGCTCGAAGGCGAGGCGCTCGCCGAAGCCAAGCGCGACGCCACGCTCTTGGCCCTCAAGGTGCAGGAAGACGCCGGCATCGACATCGTCACCGACGGCGAGCAGTCGCGCCAGCATTTCGTCCACGGTTTCCTGGAGCGCGTCGACGGCATCGACTTCGAGCACAAGGTCGAGATCGGCATCCGCGGCAACCGCTATAAGGCTTTTGTGCCGGTGGTGACGGGCGAGTTGAAGCTGAAAGGCCGCGTGCACGAAATCGAAGCGCGTCTCGCCCGCGTTCACACACAGCACGGGCTGAAGTTCACGCTGCCGGGCCCCATGACCATCGTCGACACCATCGCCGACCGCCACTACGGCGACAAGGTGAAGATGGCGATGGCCTTCGCGGCGCTCCTCAACGAAGAGGCGCGCGCGCTCGCCGGCGACGGCGTCGACGTGATCCAATTCGACGAGCCCGCGTTCAACGTCTACATGGACGAGGTGAAGACCTGGGGCATCGCGGCGCTGCATCGTGCTATCGAAGGGCTTGCCTGCACCACCGCCGTCCACATCTGCTACGGCTACGGCATCAAGGCCAACACCGACTGGAAGGCGACGCTCGGCTCCGAGTGGCGCCAGTACGAGGAGATTTTTCCCGCGCTGGCCGCGAGCAAGATCAAGCAGGTGTCGGTCGAATGCATGCACTCCCATGTGCCGATGCGGCTGTTCGCGCTGCTCGAAGGCAAGGACGTGCTGGTGGGCGCGATCGATGTCGCCTCCGACAAGGTGGAGACGCCGGAAGAAGTCGCGACGCTCCTCGGCGAGGCCACGCGCTACGTGGCGAAGGAGCGCATCATCGCCTGCACCAACTGCGGCATGGCCCCCATGCGCCGCGAGGTGGCGCTCGCCAAGCTCGAGGTGCTGGCCAAGGGCGCGGCGATCGCGCGGAAGAGGTTCGCTTAGCCGCTACTCCCCGCCCGGCTTGATCGGCGGCTGGAAGGCGAGCCCCGTGTCCCACGGAAAAAAGATCCAGGTGTCCTGCGACACCTCGGTGATGAAGGTGTCGACCAAGGGCCGGCCCATGGGCTTGGCGTAGACGGTGGCGAAGTGCGCCTCGGGCATGGCCTCGCGCACGAGCTTCGCAGTCTTGCCGGTGTCGACGAGGTCATCGACGATGAGCACGCCGCGGCCGCGGCCGCCGCCCGCGCCGATCACTTCCTCCGCCGCCGCCTTCAGCACGTACAGCGCGCCCTGCGCCTGGTGGTTGTAGCTCGCGACGCACACGGTCTCGATCACGCGGATGCCGAGCTCGCGCGCCACGATCGCCGCCGGCACGAGGCCGCCGCGGGTGATGCACACCACCGCCACGAACGGCCCGGACTCCGCGAGCCGCCAGGCGAGCGCGCGCGCGTCGCGGTGGAACTGGTCCCACGACACGGGAAAAATCTTCTCGCTGACCGGCTGTGGTTTCGGCGGCGCTTCCATCGATCCCTCTCGCTCAGGTCATGTCCACGACGAAATCGAACCGCGCCGCGAGGCCGTTGCCCGCTTCGCTGACCCGCATCAGGAGCTCGCGGCGGAACAGAAAGTCCTGCGCGTTGCCCGGCTCGTCGGGAAAATAAAGCTGGGTGGTGAGCACCGGCCGCTCGGGTGCGGCCACCTTCACATGGAAATGCCGCGTGCGGCCGGTATAGACCGCCGGCACGACGGTGCGGAAATGATAGCGCCCGGCGGCATCGGTGAGCTGATGGCCGCGCAGGCGGAAGCCCTTGTTGTCGTACTCTCCCTTGTCGTCGGCGTGCCACAGATCGACGATCGTGCGCGGCACCGGATTGCAGCGGCGCGTGAGCACCACGCCCGAAAGCTCGATGACGCGGCCCTTGACGCCGGGGGTGAGGTCGCTGCGCCGGGGCGAGCGCGGCTTGTAGAACGGGCCCTCGGTCTGCCGCAGCGTCGGCTCGTCGCCGTCGCGACATTCGGGCGTGGGCTGCAACTCGCCCTGCCCGAGCGCATCGCCGGCGACGAAGCCGCCCGCCGCCAACACGCCGAAAAGAAGCAGTTGCCGGCGGCTCGGTGCCATTCGTTGCGTCATCGCGCCCTCTAGAACATGCCGTTGTTGTTTTCCGCTTCTTCGGATCGGCCGGCGTCAGCTTGCCATGGCGGCCTTCACCCGCGCCAGCATCTCCTCCACCGCGCGCTTGGCGGCGCTGAGTGCAGCTTGATTCCGCGCGCGCACCACCACGTTGGTGTTGGGACCGGTGCGCTCGTCGAAGAACGGGTAAGAGCCGATCAGCACCGCCGGGTGGGCAAGGGCCACCGCGGCAAGCTCGCTGCCGATGTCGCCTTCGCGCAGATCGGCGCGCACCGAATCCGACAGCATGCGCGCGCCGGTGCGGAGCTTCGGCGCCGCCGCGTCGAGCATGACCTGCATGATCGAGGGAACGCCCGCCATGACGATCACGTTCTCCATCATGAAGCCAGGCGCGCCGGAAACCTTATTCTCCACGATTTCCGCCCCCTCCGGCAACCGCGCCATGCGCAGCCGCGCCTCGTTCAGCTCGATGCCGCGGGCGCCGAGGCGCTCCTTCAGGATCGCCACCGCGCGCGGGTCATGGTCGATCGGCACGTTGAAGGCTTTCGCCACCGCGTCGGCGGTGATGTCGTCGTGGGTGGGCCCGATGCCGCCGGTGGTGAACACGTAGTCGTAGCGGCGCCTGAGCGCGTTCAGCGCGGCGACGATCTCCGGCTCCTCGTCGGGCACGATGCGCACTTCCTTGAGATCGATGCCGAGCGCCCCCAGGTAGTCGGCGATGTAGCCGATGTTCTTGTCCTTGGTCCGGCCCGACAGGATTTCGTCCCCGATCACGAGGATCGCCGCCGTGACCGGCTTCTTTTCTTCGGCCATGCCCGTCTCCGCCTAACGCAACGGCAGTCTGCCGCGATCTTGTGCAGATATGGCCCGCCGTCGCACACTTGCTGGCGTTGCGGCCGGCCGTCCTGCTGGCATGGTCTTTGTAGCGAAGCTTTGCGCCCGAGGGGAGTTGAATTGTCGTGACCGCCGCCTTCGACGAGATGCGCGAAGCGGGCTCGGTCCGTCCGGCCTATGCCACGCTCGCCAACTGGCTCGCGCACGTGCCGCGCGAAGTGCTCGACTACCGCCGGCGCGAGGCGGAGTTCATCTTCCGCCGCATCGGCATCACCTTCGCCGTCTACGGCGACGCCGCCGCCCAGGAGCGGCTGATTCCGTTCGACATCATCCCGCGCATCCTGACCGCGGCCGAATGGAAGCGCCTGGCCAAAGGCCTCGAACAGCGGATCAATGCGTTGAACGCCTTCCTGCGCGACATCTACGGGCCGCGCGAAATCCTGCGCGCCGGAATCGTCCCCGAGGACCTGATCTACCGCAACCCGGTGTTCCGGCCGGAGATGAACGGCGAGCCGGTGCCGCACGGCGTCTACGTCGCGATCGCCGGCATCGACGTGGTGCGCATCGACCCGGACAATTTCTATGTGCTCGAGGACAACACCCGCATCCCCTCCGGCGTCTCCTACATGCTGGAGAACCGCGAGATCATGCTGCGGCTGTTCCCGGAGCTGTTCATCGACCATCCGGTGGCGCCGGTCGACAACTACACCGACGACCTGCTCGCCACCTTGAAGTCGCTGGCGCCGAACTCGGCGCCGGGCGATCCCGCGGTCGTGCTGCTCACCCCCGGCATCCACAACTCCGCCTATTTCGAGCACTCGTTTCTCGCCGACAAGCTCGGCGTCGAGCTCGTCGAAGGCCGCGACCTGTTCGTCAAGGGCAGCGTGGTGTTCATGCGCACCACCGAGGGCCCCAAGCGCGTCGACGTGATCTATCGCCGCGTCGACGACGACTTCATCGATCCCTTGTTCTTCCGCCCCGACTCCGTGCTCGGCGTGCCCGGCCTCATGGCCGCCTATCACGCCGGCCACATCACACTCGCCAACGCCATCGGAACGGGAATCGCCGACGACAAGGCGGTCTACAGCTACATGCCCGCGATCGTGAAGTTCTATCTCGGCGAGGAGCCGCTGTTGAAGAACGTGCCCACCTGGTGCTGCCGCGACCCCGACGACCTGCGCTATGTCATGGAGCACCTGGACGAGCTTGTGGTGAAGGAAGTGCACGGCTCAGGCGGCTACGGCATGCTCATCGGGCCGAAGTCCGACAAGAAAACCATCGCCGCCTTCCGCGAGAAAATCCGCTGCAACCCGGCGAATTTCATCGCCCAGACCACGCTCGCGCTGTCCACCTGTCCTACGTTTGTCGACGAGGGCATCGCCCCCCGCCACGTCGATCTGCGGCCGTTCGTGCTCGCCGGCCGCGACCGGGTGCGCATCGTGCCCGGCGGCCTCACGCGCGTGGCGCTGAAGGAGGGCTCGCTGGTCGTGAACTCGAGCCAGGGCGGCGGCACCAAGGACACCTGGGTATTGGATCGCTGATGCTGTCGCGCACCGCCGCCAACCTGTACTGGCTGTCGCGCTATGTGGAGCGCGCCGAGTGTCTGGCGCGCATTCTCGACGTGTCGCAGCGGCTCGCCTCGCTGCCCCAGGCCTATGGCGGTGCCACCAACGAGTGGGAATCGGCGGTGGCCACGGCCGCCTGCGCCAACGCCTTCGAGGACAAGTACCTGGAGGCGAACGAGAAGAACGTCATCGAGTTCCTGGGGTTCGCCCCCGACAACCCGTCGTCGATCGTGAACTGCCTGGAGATCGCCCGCACCAGCGCGCGCGCCGTGCGCACCGCGCTCACCGTCGAGATGTGGGACGCGATCAACGGCGCCTGGCACAAGCTCAAGGAGTTCGACCCCGACTCCATGACGCGCGAGCAGTTCGCCCGCTTCTTCGGCTTCGTAAAGGAGGCCTCGCTCGCCTTCGACGGCTCGGCGTTCCGCACCATGCTGCGCAACGACGCCTACTGGTTCTCCCGCCTCGGCATCCTGGTCGAGCGCGCCGACGCCACCGCCCGCATCCTCGACGTGAAGTACCACGTGCTGTTGCCCGAGAAGGAGCGCGTCGGCGGGCCGCTCGACTATTTCCAGTGGGCGTCGATCCTGCGCTCGGTGTCGGCGCTGACCAGCTACCACTGGGTCTATCGCGAGAGCGTGAAGCCGTGGCTCGTCGCCGATCTCCTGATCCTGAACCGGCAGATGCCGCGCTCGCTCGCGAGCTGCTACGAGAACATCAGCCGCTATCTCGACGACCTCGCCCAATTCTACGGCCGCCAGGGCAACTCCCAGCGCCTGGCGCGGGCCATGCTGACCAAGCTCGAGAACTCCAGCATGGAGGGCATCTTCCAGTCGGGGCTGCACGAGTTCATCACGAGCTTCATCGCCGAGAACAACCGCATCGGCAACGTGGTGGCCGAGCAGTATTTGGCCTGACTATGCGCATCCGCGTCGCCCACGAGACGGTCTACCGCTACGACAGCCCGGCGAAGTCCGCGATCGAGCTCATCCGCCTCACCCCGCGCAATCACGACGGCCAGTACGTGGCGCGCTGGCGCATCGAGGCGAGCGCCGACTGCCGTCTCGATCCCTTCGAGGACGCCTTCGGCAACCTCGCCCACTCCTTCAACGTCGACGGGCCGATCAGCGAGCTCGGCGTGCGCGTCGCGGGCGAGGTGGAAACGCAGGACACCAACGGCACGGTGCGCGGCACGCTCGAGCGCTTCCCGCCGACGCTGTACCTGCGCGAGACGCCGCTCACCGCCCCCGACGCCGCCATCGTCGCCTTCGCCGCGGACACGGCGCGGAGCGCCGGCAGCGACCCGCTCGCCCGCATGCACGCGCTGCAGGCGCGGCTCTATGAAGAGCTCACCTTCGATCCGGACCCGACGCACCCGGCGACCGCCGCCGCCGAGGCGTTCGGCTTGAAGCGCGGCGTATGCCAGGACTACGCCCAGATCTTCATCGCCGCCGCGCGCCACCTGGGCGCGCCCGCGCGCTACGTCAGCGGCTATTTCCTGCGCGCCGACGGCACCACCGAGCAGGAGGCGGGCCACGCCTGGGCCGAGGCGTTCGTGCCGGACCTCGGCTGGGTCGCCTTCGACCCGGCAAACGGCATCTCCGCCACCGACGCCCATATCCGGGTGGCGATCGGCCTCGACTCCGCGGGTGCCGCGCCCATGCGCGGGGCGCGCTTCGGCGGCTCGGGCGAGACCCTCGCGGTCGCCGTGCACGTCGACCAAGCCGGCCGCCAGTCGCAAAACTGAGGACGGTTAAGTGTCGCGGCAAAGTCGCCTTGCCGACATAGCGCCCGGCGCTAGACTCCGCGCCGATTTGGGGGGCCCGAGTCGATGACCTATTGCTGCGGCATTCTTCTGCGCCAGGGCCTGGTGATGATCGGCGACACCCGCACCAACGCGGGCGTCGACAACATCGCCACCTTCCGCAAGCTGCATGTGTTCGAGGAGCCGGGGAAGCGCGTGATGGCGCTCGCCTCGTCCGGCAACCTGTCGATCTCGCAGACCGTGCTGAGCATGCTCAACGAGGGCATCGAGAACCCGGAGACCGGCGAGCTCGAGCGCCTCACCGACGCGCCGAGCATGTTCCAGGCGGCCCAGCGCATCGGACGCGCCATCCGCATGGTGCACCAGACCGACGCCGGCGCGCTCGAGGAGTCGGAGCTGCCCTTCGAGGTTTCGTTCCTGTTCGGCGGCCAGATCGCCGGCCGCCGCCTGCGCCTGTTCCTGATCTACTCCGCCGGCAACTTCATCGAGTGCACCCACGACACGACCTATTTTCAGATCGGCGAGCACAAGTACGGCAAGCCCATCCTCGACCGCGCCGTGAACTTCGACATCGACCTCTACGAGGCGCTCAAGATCGGGCTCATCTCCATGGACTCCACGCTGCGCTCGAACCTCACCGTCGGCATGCCGATCGACATCGCGCTGATCCGCCGCGACGCGCTGAAGTCGGAGCTCATCTACCGCATCGAGCCGGGCGAGCCCTATTTCCACGACCTGCGCGAGCGCTGGTCGGCGGCGTTGCGCGCGGCGCACAAGGGCATTCCGCAGCCGCCCTATGGTGAGGCAAAGGGCGGCGGCTAGGCGCGCTTGCGCCGCCGGCAGAGGCTGCACTAGATTCTCGCCCCAGTCGGGGAAGTTGCGTCAGGGGGGCGGCGTGAGATCGCTTTGGTGCGTGGGCGTGGCCGCCTGGCTCGGCACCGCCGGGATCGCCGCGGCCGACGAGTTCAAGCCGCCAGAATTGTCCTTCGCCGGCTCGATCGGGGCGTCACGCACCACCAACGTGCTGTTCAGCCCGACGGCCCCGTTCTTCTACGACAACTACCTCTCGCCCACCGCCGGCCTTTTCGCCAATGGCCAGCTCGGCGAGGGCTGGAGCTATCGCCTGGGCGCCGAATACTTCACCGAGCGCTACGCCGACTTCCCCGCCACCAATTTCTCCACCATGCGCCTCGGCGGCAGCGTCGCCCGCACCTTCGACGGCCTGATCGTGCGCTTCGGCTACTACGCCTGGCTCAACTACAGCGACGACTTCGACACGCGCTATCCGGCCTATCACGACGCCTTCGTGCTGCTCATCCGGCGGTTCGCCCTCGATCACGGCTGGTCGCTGACGCCGATCGTGGGCTTCACCCGGCGCTGGATCACCGACGGCTTGGCCCCGTTCTTCCGGATCAACGGCTCGGTCATCCTCGGCATCCCCGTCGACAAATGGACGCTCCAGCTCAAGCCCGGCCTGATCTACGACATCTACGACGAGCTTGCCGGGGTCAACCGGCGGGACCTGTCGCCCTCCTTCAGCACCACGCTCAGCTATCCCTTCAATGACAACTTCACCTTCACGCTGACCGCCGCCTTCACCATGCGCGATTCCAACCTTCCCGGCCGAGACTACAAGAAGCTCGACGTTGGGCCGGGCCTCGACGTGAGCCTGCGTTTCTGACGCCACGGATCGACCGCAATTACTGACCACCCTCGCATCCGCCATCGAAGGGAGAACGACGATGCGCACGCCATTTAGCCTCGCCCTCCTCGCCGCCCTCGCCGCGTTGATCAGCACGCCGGCGGTCGCCCAGCGCGACATCAGCCCGCGCGTCGACCAGCTCAACAGCAAGGAAGAGCTGCGCGCGGCGCGCGAGCGCGACGCCAAGCTGAAGAAAAAGAAGGACAACGGCAGCCCTCAGGGCGGGCAGAAGGGCGGCGGCGGCCCCTCGGGTAGCGGCAGCTACTAAGAATTCCTCCACCCCTATCGACCGCCATCTTCGAGGGCTCGGCGCGCTACGCGAGTCGCACCTTTGGACGACGGGCGCCCGGATGACATGGCCGCCGGAACGCGGGACAATGCGCGCGGGAGGAATTCATCATGGCATCACAGAAAGTCGCGCTCGTCACCGGCGCCGGCAGCGGCATCGGCAAAGCCGCGGCGCTCGCGCTCGCCAAGGAAGGCTACGCCGTCGTGCTCGCCGGCCGCAGGCAGGACGCGCTCGACGCGGTCGCCGCGGAAGTGAAGAAGCTCGGCGCGAGCGCGCTCGCCGTCCCCACCGACGTGCGCGATCCGGCCTCGATCAAGGCGCTGTTCGCCAAAGCCAAGGCCGCCTTTGGCCGCCTCGACCTGCTCTTCAACAACGCCGGCGTCGGCGCGCCGCCGGTGCCGTTCGAGGATCTCCCCGTCGAGCAGTGGAAGGCCGTGGTCGACACCAATCTGACGGCGGTGTTCCTGTGCACCCAGGAAGCCTTCAAGATCATGAAGGAGCAGAAGCCGCGCGGCGGCCGCATCATCAACAACGGCTCGATCTCGGCCCATGCGCCGCGGCCGCGTTCCGCCGCCTACACCTCGACCAAGCACGCGGTGACCGGCCTCACCAAGACGACCGCGCTCGACGGCCGCGAGTACGACATCGCCTGCGGCCAGATCGACATCGGCAACGCCGTGACCCCGCTCACCGAGCGCATGGCCCAGGGCGTGCTGCAGCCCGACGGCTCGCTCAAGCCCGAGCCGCGCATGGACGTGGACCACGTGGGCGAGGCCATCGTCTTCATGGCGAAGCTGCCGCTCGAGACGAACGTGCTGTTCATGACCATCAAGGCGACCAAGATGCCGTTCGAGGGGCGGGGCTGAATGTTCATAGGCCATCACGGTGTCGCCTTCGCCGCCAAGGCCGCGGCGCCGCGCGCGCAGCTCGGCGTCCTGTTCCTCGCCACCATGTGGCTTGATCTCGTGTGGCCGGTTCTCCTGCTCCTCAACATCGAGGTGGTGCGCTTCGTGCCCGGCATCACGCGGGTGAATCCGTTCGACTTCGTGTTCTATCCCTATTCCCACAGCCTCGTGTTCGCGCTCATCTGGGGTGCTGTCTTCGGCGGTATCTACGCGCTCTTTATGCGCGCGTGGTGGCCGGCGGCGGTCGCGGGCCTCGTGGTCGTGAGCCACTGGCTCCTCGACGTTGTCGTCCACCGGCCTGACCTCGCGCTCTATCCGGGGGGCCCCAAGTTCGGCCTCGGACTTTGGAATTACCTGGCAGCGACGTTGCTTTTGGAGCTTCTGATCTTCGCGGGCGGCGTTTTTCTCTATTGGCGCGCCACCCGGCCGAAGGATCGCATCGGACGCTTTGGCCTCGTGGCCCTCGTCGTCTTCCTGCTGCTGCTCTACGGCTCAAGCCTGGTGTTTCCGCCGCCGTTCAATGTACGCGCGCTCGCCTGGGGCGCGCTCGCGACCCTCATTCTGCCGCTATGGGCTTGGTGGGTCGATCGCCACCGGATCGCGCGCGCCTAGACGGCTGCTCCGGTCTGGGGGTGATCGCGGAATTATATCTATCGCGTCATCGCCGCGTAGACCATGTCGCGGAAGACGCTGCGATAGTAGCCGCGCTGCTTCACCACTTGCAGCATCAGGATCGCGAACATCTTTTCCTTGGGGTCCACCCAGAACGTGGTGCCGGCGGCGCCGGACCAGGTGTAGTCGCCGGGTGTGCCGGGCACTGCCGCGACACCGGGCTGGCTGCGCACGGCGAAGCCGAGACCAAAGCCGTAGCCGGGTCCCGGCGCATATGCGTTGCCGCGGTTGATCAGGCCGACGTGGTCGCTCGTCATATAGGTGATGGTCTTCGGCCCGAGATAACGCGTTCCTTCGAGCGCGCCGCCATCGAGCAGCATCTGGAGGAAACGTGCGTAGTCGATGGCGGTGCCGACCATGCCTTGTCCGCCCGCTTCCCACTTGCGCGGCACGCGCGGATCGAACAGCGGCGCCCCCGGGCCGATCATCCGGTCGTCGGCGAGCGGCTCGGCGATACGGCCATGCTTGGCGCTGTCGGTCACGTAGAAACTCGTGTCGACCATGCCGAGCGGATCGAGGATGCGCTCCTTCTCGAACTGGTAGAGCGACTTTCCGGAAATCACCTCCACGATGCGCCCGAGGATCTCGGTGGCGTGGCTGTATTCCCAGCTCGTGCCCGGCTGAAACATGAGCGGCAGCTTGGCGACCCGCTCGGAAAAGGCGGCGTTGTCGAAATCGCCGTCGTACAGGCGAGCGTCGCGATATGCTTTCTTCACCAGGTTGTCGCCGAACACGCCGTAGGTGAGGCCCGAGGTGTGCCGCATCAGGTCCTGCACCGTCATCGCCCGCCGCGCCGGCTGCAGGTCGAGGCCCGCCGGACCATGCTCGCCCGCCGGAGTCTCGACACCCACTTTCACGTCCTTGAACTCGGGCAGATACTTCGCCACCGGATCGGAGAGCAGAAGCTTGCCTTCCTCCACCAGCATCATCGCGGCAACCGACGTGATCGGCTTGCTCATGGAATAGATGCGAAAGATCGCGTCCTTGGTCATCGGCGCGTTCGAACCCGGATCGCGCGCGCCGAGCGCCTCGAAGTAGGCGATCTTGCCCTCGCGCGCGACGAGGATCACGGCGCCCGAGATTGCGCCCTTGTCGCTCTCCTCGCGCAGGAACTGGGTGATGCGGCCGAGACGCTCCGACGAGAAGCCGACGTCCTCCGGCGCGGCAGGCGCCAGCGTCTCCGCCCGCGCAAGACCGGCGAGCAGGAAGAGGAATGCGAATACGAGCGAGAATTTCTTCATGACGCCCCCGGCGCTTTTTTACGGGATTGCTCGCGCATCATCCGCCGAACCCCGCCATCGGACAATGGCGGGACCGGCCGCATCCGCATTACGGAATTTGGTCAGTGCAGCCGCAACTCGCCGCCGATGGCGCGGAACTCCGACGGCTTGATCAGGCGCTGGTGCGCGACGCGCACCGAATGGAGCGGACCCTCGAGTTCGCGGCGCCAGAACGCGAGGAAGCGGGTGAGCACGGGAAAACGCGGAAACAGGTCGTAGTCCTGCCAGACGAAGGTCTGGATCACCGCCGGGTGGTCGGGCAGGCGGTAGAGGATCTCGGCGGTGGTCAGTCCATAGCCTTCGAGCTGGCGGCGGAATTCAGGGGCCATTCGAATCTCCTCGGCAGGAACGGCCATTGTGCCCGGCGCGAGGATGGCAGCAAAGTATTTCTGTTTCGTTTCAATGCTTTGGCAGCAGCAAGCGGACTCTGCTAATAAGCCTTGGCACTCTGCACGTTTGAGTGCTAAATATTTTTCATCCACCACTTGAAGGCCCCGCGGGCTCGACCCATGTGCCGTACAGGCGCGGCGACGACCT